>VFQM010000423.1_pt1 | contig 47408 bp, 45 predicted proteins | sample 3512391 | NCBI WGS metagenome assembly VFQM01 (sample SAMN10412369, study PRJNA504923) | tailings metagenome | isolation source: Replicate 1 from Balatoc abandoned mine | place: Philippines | reverse complement strand
CTCAGCATCCAATGATCTGCGGCCTATGGGCAGGTGGGGTTTATGGAGCGCTTACGAATGTGCCGGAGCTCAACTATGAGCGTTTCGTCTTCAGGGGGCTGACCGCCAGCTTCAGCGACAGCGGGATGAGAGACGCCACCGCACTGCCGCTTTCAGACGGCATCTATGCGCCGGACGATTACGCACACTCGAATCGATTGGGAAGCGAAGTGAAACGAGCGGGATACCCAGGCCTGCGCTACCACTCGGTTCGATCTCCCGGCAACATCTGTTGGGCGCTGATGACCCCGCGACCTGTTACCTCGATCATCCAGAGCGCTCATTTTGAAATGATCTGGAGCGGGCAAGTTATCAGCGTCAATCAGATCACAACACTTCTAGCCACTTAGCTGAAAGCGGGCTGAAAAGCCTAGCTCTCACAGTCCGCTGAAATCGGCTCATAGCAGCCGGTGATATCACGCAGAAACCGGCCAGGAGCGTACATCTGTCCCTTATTCGCTTACAGATCTACCGCTCGTCATTTTATTCATTTATTGCTCCCCAAACTGCCGGACGATCTGCCCCCAGCCGACCGTTCAGAGCAGCCTCAGGGCGAAGAATACAGCGAGCCCACCCACAATACCGCCAAACAGTCCACCAACAGCTCCCGACCAAAAAAGCTTGCCGGACACCTCGATTGCGGCCTGGCTCAGTTGCTTTGCAGCTCGCCCAGCGGTTCCATTTGCAGACTCCAAAGCCGTTACTATTACCTTCGATGCGTTCGTGACGCTCTCCGAGAGATTGCGACTGATCACCGTCTCAATCGTACGGTCGATCCCTTCGACTCGTTGCTGGAGCGTCGAAGTCGCAGCGGCAACCGCAGCAGCGCCTTGCTGTACGTCCTCAGCCTGCCGCTGGATCTCAGCACTGCTTCTTTCTGCGATGGTAATGAAGCTATTCAACGCACTTGTAACCATGGCAGTTCTTTCGTCATCTACAACCACTTTCCTCACCTCCTGGCCTGAACTAAACATCCTATTTTACCGCTGAAATGACATACCCCGTCCCCTGCTCGGTGAAGGATCCAAGTCGTACTCCTGCGATCGGTGTAATTCTGCTATTTCTTGCCGTTCTGCTGACAACTCCATCCGGTAGCGCTGGAAGAGCTCATCACGACGTAAGCGCAATTCCTCATAAGAAGTGACTTGGGCATAGGCCAACTGCCCGTCCTCGCTCAACTTGAGTATGAGAGAGCTGCTTTGAGGTCTCCCATCAGTTTTTCGGGATGTTCTCCCAGCCTTCGCTACCGGGCCGCTATTACAGATGGCAAGCACGTCTAGGTAGCCCATCTGCATGCCTTCAGAACACCCGCTATCCCCTTTCAAAAGAGCATCAGCAGTTTGAGTAACAAAAGTGGTGAAGCTCATCGATGTAGGCACATCCGAATAGGCATGCAAATAGGGAACGACACGGCTCACCAGCTCTTTGCCGGGAACACTTGTTTCCACAAACCAATGTGAAACCAGGGAAATTTTCTCGACATTCTCCGCATGCTTAACCGCGCGCTTTAATATGCGCAGCTTTTCTTCTTCCTTGTCACCATTGTTCTCAGACCGTTTGAACTCAATAATGCGCATCGCCCCTGGGTAGTATGCAAAAACGTCCGCAAGACGCTTATCGTCTGGAGTCTGTTGCAATAGGTTCACAATCGGCATCAGGCCGCCAGCTTGGGTTTTGCGACCGATTGCGAAACCCAACGCATAGAGAAAATTCCCGATGACCACATTTTCGTATAGTTTCATTTAAATTCGCGGGAGCCTCTGCAATGTCCAGTCCGGGTCATGTACGCACAACTGCTTCGATGATCTGGCCGAGCTGCGGTAGATCACCAGATTGGTTCCGCCTGGGTATGCCTAGGAGGGAAAGAAAATCCCGTCCAGTCCAACCGCTTCCGAATCGTCGATCATGTCGTCCGCCTGTATAGACTGGCTTATATCACGAAGGAACATCGTGATTTTTCATATAAGCGTATCTCAGCCAAGAGCTATTGCCCAGCAAAAACCACTACAGTCACTTGAAGCAAGTAATCAGTAGATTACTGCGCACTCTTTTAGCATATGTAATCTAGAATTAATTAATATTCCGAAATAGCACGCTTGGATCCCACCTATAATCACTAGCAAAGGGGCGCGATGGTTTTTTGAAAGCCTCCTCCAGTCGCGCGTATCGATGGTTGATGGCAATGGATGATTTTCAGGATGGGTGTGCCACTCACCTATATAATTTTCCTCACCATTGGTCAATTTGAGCCTACTCTCTGCAATCTCCTGATGACCGTCGGGATGCCGAATAAATCCATAGCGACTTCGGATATCTTTAACTTGAGGTGCGGTCGCAAAATTTACTTCCAAGTGCTGCCCTCTACGCTTCCCCATGAGTATGCCCCCCGCCTCCCAATCTTCTGGGCTGGACTGCCGATAACTTGTTATCAGAGTCATGACTTCTTCGCTCACTACTACCAAGCGCTTGGAGCTCGGTTCGATTAGCGATCTATGGCGCATGATGGGCACTTCGAGTTTAGCGTCGGCGAAATGGGCTTAACAGTTTTTCCTCCGTCGTAGTCCAGTGTAATACTTCTAAGGCGCGGGTTTGGCTTGCCCTTCGCCCATCCCACCGCTAGATCGGTAGCTAATGCTGCAGCGTGCATAGCAGCTGTGGCAGAAAATGGTACAAGCCAGTCCCCACAGCTTCCGGCTGAATTTTTCAGCGTAATTTCATACTCTTTTCGCATCACAGATGAGGAGCCACCTGGAACGCTATAGTCCAAGCAGTTCAAACACGCATCTCTATCTCCTGAGAAAAGATAGGCTTGAGCCCCACAGCCCGCCCCCGCCACCCAAGCAAAGACAATGGGTGCGTCAAATTTTTCTTTTAACTTCAGCTCGTTTAGGTAGAGCGAAAGTGCTTGGTTTCCTGTGGCATCAACCACAAGATCTACTCCCGCCATACCTGCTCGAATTACGTCTTGGTCCGTGACCTCTGCTACGTCTATTCTTGGGTAGCGATCAAATAGCTGCTGCCTGATTGCACTGGTTTTCTTGCGCTCGAGATCGCCAAAGCCTAATACGTGACGGCCGATGTTCCCCACCGACAATGTATCCAGATCCGATAGCATAAGTGTTCCACCTAGAAATCCAGCTCCACTCTTGGCGAGGAGATCGGCCAAATGCCCCCCGATTGCACCACATCCAATCAAGAGAACTCTCTTTCCCGCAAGCCCGGCTTTTGAATCAGGCATGTTCCGCGTAAGCCAAGATCCTGGATCAGCAGGGATTGGCTCAAGCCTGGTAATTTTGGCTTTGTCAGCCCTAGACTTGATTACTTTCTTACCTGACTGATCACACCTTTCCGAATGTCTAAATACCGCCCGCATGAAGTCAGCTGCATTTCGACTCGGCAGCATCCTTCTGACATGCTCGATGTCAATTAGAACGCAACAGCTCGTATTCGGAGCTCTAATTAGAAGAATCAATCTATCTAATTTGTGCTCGAAAGCATCTTTGACGGATTCATAAAGACCTTTAATTGCGGAGTTTTTGTCACTCAGCAGCCATGTTTTGAGATCGGCAAGTGTTTTGGGAGGCCACATCGACGCCATGGCTCCGAGCGGTTTATCAGAATCCACCACTCTCATTTTCAAGGAAGGCCTCAGAACCTCGAATCCCCAGCGAGAGTAAACGCTCAGAAGTTCGGAGGCGTCTCGACCAATTAAGAATAGACAATCGCTTTCAGAGGTTTGAGAGCGCTCCAGCAGAGCAACGTCCGCGAGGAGGCCGGGCTTGGTTTCCCCCGGAATATCGATAAGGAGCGGGAGCCCGTCCCAGTAAACCGGAAACTCGTCTTGAATATCTGTTAGTGCGTCACCACTGGCGAGCCTTTCCAATAGCTGCTCAGCAACTTTAAGGCAGCCTAAAACGGCTCCTCCAAGGTCGTGTCGAGCGAGATAGGCCTGATCGTCACGGAGGTAACACAGATAGCCATTGTGATTTATATGGGCGCAGACTGAGGGTATCTCTGGGGGGCGTTCAAGCAACTGAATAGCAGGTAGTCGCTTGAAGCTTTTGTCAAAGATATCTATATGAACAGGGATCTGCCGCCCTTTAAAAGAGATAGTCCCAGCATACCGAGGGCCCAAGGGGCTTCTAGCATGGGTGAAGCCCCTTTCCGTCAGAGCTGTGTGAACGGAACTTAAATCTGTCATCAGCCCGCCGTAGCTTTCCCAAGGGGGGGGACCGCGGTGGTCTTCTGAGCAGGCTGGCTCTGAACCGTCGATTGAGTCACCCGATCCGGGTCATTCGGAAGACGGTCGCCAAGATGCTCAATCAAAATCTCGCAGGCTTTTGCTGGAACCCCACAGGTGTCGATAGCATATTCAAGCTGGGCGGCGAAATACTCGATTCTGGCAATGACGTCGTCTCGGATGCCCTTGTTGTCCATACGCTTCGCCAGATCTTCCTGCTCGCTCAGAGGCTTGTCTCTAGAGGCGGGGTTGATGACCTTTCCGCAAAGGATGTCCGGTAACCTCCTGAGTACCTTGAGCAGCGCAAGGTCGTCGCGCTTTTCGGTTGCCATATCAAAAGCAGCGTCTGCGGCAACCATTAGCAGGATCGACTTAGGGTCATCCTTGTCCCATTTCTGAAAGTCACGCCAAGCCTTCAAATAGCGCATGACTCGTCGAGGCTGTTCACCCTTCAGTTCGACCTGCTCAACTACCCAGTCGCGGATGGGACGAGGATCAGAATCCTGCCAGCCGCGATTTTTGGTGGCCATCAGCACACCCTCTGTGGGCATCATGTGCCACTCTTGCTCATCCGCACGCTCTGCATAATCAACGCTATCAAAGGCCGCGTTCGCCACAGCAATGCGGTACATTTCCATGCTTGCTTTTACAAGCGTCTCGAATTCGTGATCGGGAATGCTGTAGACCGGAACATCGATGTGCTTGTCGTCGTTGATGATTAGGCGGGTGCAATTATCATTACTGGGATCAATTGCCCACCCTTTATCATCGGCAAGCTCCGAGAGAACCTCTTCGACTGCCTCGAAAAGTAATGCGCTCATCTGCGCCGGCGGCTGGCTTTCGATATAGCTAAGGAAGCTCTGAAAAAGCCCATGTTTCGCGAAATCACCGCTCTGTAACCCGCATGGTTGCTGGGATGTATTTTTCGAGCGGGGGCTTTTTCAGACCTTCCCTAAACGGCAGGTATACACCGTCATCCAGATCAGCCTGTTGAGGGGGGCGGCAAGGAGCGTTGAGTGTTTTGTACGACCAGGAGCCTTGGGTGAAAAATCTAGGTTCTGGAACCTCGATGTGCCCTTGACCAGCGTCTTCTGCCTTTTTCTGGATACGTTTTGGCAAGCGCGCCTTAAGGCGGGCGCGAATGTCAGTGCGTGCGCTAAGCATCAGCTTACGGTCGTCAGGAGCGAGAGTCAGGTTATCAAGGAAGGCCACCCGGCCTTCGACCCGCGTGTCAAACAGGCTGTGCAGATTAAGGCTCGGCATTGGCGGCTCTCCCCTTGGAAAAATTGCAATGTACCAGCATGATATGGGTACAAATTTGAAGGTTTCAATAGCTCACGAGGATCAAAATGTACGCTGTGTTCGGACTGAAAAAGGTTCTCACCTTCATCACCGCCTTGATTGTTTTGGTGATCATAGGGCTTATGGTCAAGGAGTCACCCACCGATCTTGTAGAATTTGGCAAGACAGCTTGGAAAGTTGCCTCTGGCGTTGTAACCGCTTTCATTATTTTCGGTAGTATTCCATTCATCTATCGCCGGGCCTGGAAATTTTATGAATTTATTTTCAAAGATGCCTACCCTGATCTATCTGGAGAATGGAAAGGCACTATTGAATCAAACTATTCGGTACACCGCTCCATTCAATTAGCAGCAGCATCGATAAGTGAGACACTGAATCCGCTCGATCCCGCACAAATAGATCCGATACCTCTCGAGGTCTTCGATGCAAAGCTAACCATTAAGGCGAGCCTTCTAAAGATACATATTCTCATGGAAGTGCAAGGTTTAACCGACCAGTCAGATTCTTACAGTATTGCCGCCGCACCCATCGTGGCACAAAATGATGAGCCGCATCGGCTTGTCTATATTTACAAATCCAAGCACTTCAAAAAAGCTGCTGATGATGAGTCGAATCATACGGGTGCCGCAGAGGTTCAACTGAGACGCAACGCTGATGGAACTTTACAGATGATCGGCTACTACTGGACTGCAAGAAATTGGCGTCGAGCAGGTAACACTGCTGGAATTTTAAACTTTTCACGGATAGCCTAGTTCCTGAAAGCAAACTCACCCCTAATTAATAGATGGTGTTAAGCATGCCCGAAGCGGGGCAGACACCGACTTAATTTGAACAAATTGGAACCGTGCCTCATCAAGTCACCGGGACCCAGCTCAACTAGAATTCTAATGATAAAGTATCACTATCAGTCGCAAGAATTATTGGCGACTCGCTGCTTGCTCTAGGCCTCAACTTTTCTCAGTGGCTATGCTAGTGCTCCCGCTCTAGACAAAGAGCTTCTTAACGTCTAGTTGACGCAACTATATGCAATTAGCACAATGACCTTCTACTAAAGGTACCTTGGAGAGATGGCATGAACTATATAACCATAGACGGCGATGACATCGGTCAAAAAATCACATCCGCCTATCTAGGAAATAATGTTAAGGAATTGATTGGTGTAAATAATCTTGTACAAGACAAAACGAGGCAGATCGCTGCCTATTTAAAATCCCAGGGATTTGAAATAATCTTCTGTGCTGCTGATGGCGTGGCAGGAACCACCAAATCAGAGATTGATGCCGAATATATTTATTCCCAGATCCAACGCATCTCGGATAACGAATTATCATTTTCCGCTGGAGTTGGAAAATCTTTGCGAGAGGCATATGTAGCACTACTCTCAGCGAAAAGTAGCGGCAAAGGGAAGCTACAAAGCTTCGAAGGCATGAGATAATGTTTAGAATAATTGATCTTCGTTTTCTTCTAAAAATTATTGCCGTTATAACAGCCTTTGTCAGCATCTTTACCTATGAGATGGCACGAGAGTATTGGCATGCTGACCTGCCAATTATAAAGGTATTTAGCATTGCGCCCTGGATCGCTGCTGGCCTTTTCTTGATCCTGACGACAGACACAACAGCACGCCTGATATGGAGACTGATTCGTAAGTTCAAAAAAAATATCTTTCCCGATCTCAATGGAACATGGGAAGGCGAAATTATAGTTTCTGAAACGCTTCAAATCCCTGCAAGAGCACTGATAAAGCAGTCCCTTGAAGAGGTTAGAATTGACATACATACTGAAACTTCAAAATCCATCACATTAGAGACCACCCCCACTATCGAGTACGGGAACAATAGATTGTATTACCTGTACAGATCCATTCCCAAAAACCCTGAGTGGGATGAATATCATGGAACAACCACCTTTGATATCAGAAAAATTCTGACTGCGCAAAAAGAAGTTCTTGAGCTGTCCGGAGTGTACTTTACTAGCAGAAAAACAATTGGAAGAGTGCGATTGCGTCAAGTTAGCAGAAAGACGGACTCTGATGTTTCCTTCTATTAGAATATGTCTGGCTGAAGTTTGCTTTTCATATCTCCATATAGACCATGAGATAATTTGGCGTACTATAATCCATGCTGTTAGCTGCCGACGGCAGATTTCCGCTTCTGGCCGGTTTCCGTCTGATGCGACCGGCCGCTGCGGGTCGACATCTACCGGTCATGTACGCCATACCCTGCTGATGTCTTTTTCCAACCTCTACAACCGGAACTGCTGCCACCACCCTCTTAATCTCCCTCAAAACGGTCTTTGACCCCTCCTCTCTCAGTACTGAACCTCTCGTCCGCGGCACATCTGCGTGCCGTGCGTTTTACCTGGGAGGTTGGGTTCAGGGATGCAAGCGACGACGGTGCTGTACGGCCAAGTGCTGGTGGTGTTGGCCATTACCCTGTCCGGGGTTTGGGGTGCCACGCAGTGGACGGCTGCCGCGCTCGGCTATCAGGCTCGCTTGGGGGCGCCCTGGTTCGAGTTGCTGGGTACGCCGGTGTATCACCCCTGGCGTCTATTCGAGTGGTGGTTCGTCTTCGATGCCTATGCGCCGGACATTTTCAACGTCGGTGGTAGCATCGCTGCTTGCAGCAGCCTGCTGGCATTGGTGGTGGCCATCGGCATGGCGATCTGGCGGGCGCGCCAGGCTCGCCGGGTCACCACCTACGGCTCGGCGCGCTGGGCGGATGCAGATGAGGTACGCAAAGCTGGCCTGACCCAGCCCGCGGGTGTGTTCCTCGGCCAGTTCGACGATCAGTATCTTCGCCACGAAGGCCCCGAACATGTGCTGACCTTCGCGCCGACGCGCTCCGGCAAAGGCGTTGGTCTGGTGGTGCCCACCCTGCTCTCCTGGCCGGCCTCGGCGGTCATCCACGACATCAAGGGCGAGAACTGGAGCCTGACCGCTGGCTGGCGCTCGCGCTTCTCGCACTGCCTGCTGTTCAACCCCACCGACCTGGCTTCGGCCGCCTACAACCCGCTGCTGGAAGTGCGCCGTGGCGCCCATGAGGTGCGCGATGTGCAGAACATCGCCGATATCCTCGTTGACCCGGAGGGCGCGCTGGAGCGGCGCAACCACTGGGAGAAGACCAGCCATGCACTGCTGGTCGGGGCCATCCTACACGTGCTCTACGCCGGCCAGGACAAGACCCTGCGCGGCGTTGCTAACTTCCTCTCCGATCCAGCCTGCACCTTCGAGCTGACGCTGCACCGGATGATGACCACGCCGCACCTGGGCGATGCACCGCATCCGTTGGTGGCCTCGGCGGCGCGGGAGGTGCTGAACAAGAGCGACAACGAGCGCTCGGGCGTGCTGTCCACGGCGATGTCCTTCCTCGGCCTGTACCGTGACCCGACAGTGGCAGAGGTCACCTCGCGCTGCGACTGGCGCATCGCCGATCTGATCTCAGCCGAGCATCCGGTGTCGCTGTATCTGGTGGTGCCGCCCTCGGATATCAGCCGCACCAAGCCGCTGATTCGCCTGATACTCAACCAGGTCGGCCGGCGCCTGACCGAGTCGCTCGACGGCTCCGACGGCATCGAACGCCGGCACAAGCTGCTGCTGATGCTCGATGAATTTCCGGCGCTAGGGCGGCTGGACTTCTTCGAGACAGCCCTGGCCTTCATGGCCGGCTATGGGCTGCGCGCCTTCCTGATCTCGCAGTCGTTGAACCAGATCGACAAGGCCTACGGCCAGAACCACTCGATCCTCGACAACTGCCACGTGCGGGTGACCTTCGCCACCAACGACGAACGCACCGCCAAACGCATCTCCGAGACCCTCGGAACCGCCACCGAACTGCGCGCGCAGCGCAACTACGCCGGCCACCGCCTGGCGCCCTGGCTGGGCCATCTGATGGTCTCGCGCCAGGAAACCGCTCGCCCGCTGCTGACTCCAGGTGAGGTGATGCAACTGCCCAGCGACGTGGCCGTGGTGATGCTTTCGGGCCTCGCACCAATCCGCGCGAAGAAGCTGCGCTACTTCACCGATGCCAACTTCCAGAGCCGGGTACAGCCGGCGCCGTGCTTGCAGCCGGGCCGCTACGCCGATGCACCGGCGCCACGGGCGGACGACTGGAGCAGCCTGGCCGTGCCTGTGGTCGTTGACGCTTCAGCGGCCGGGCTGGCCGACGGCGAGACCGTCGAGGACGGCGGCCCGCGCCGTCAGCCCGAACTGGCAGAACTCGCCCAGTTGCCGGATCTCGACGAGCTGGCCAGCGACCTGCTGCTACTCGATGAGGACGACATCTCCACGCCCTTCCCCACCCAGCCGGATCCACGCCTACAGCGCGTGGCGCGGCTGGCCGCCCTCGACCCTGACGATGGAATAGCCCTATGAGCCGAGCCCGCCTCAATCTGTTTATCCAACCCGAGCATGCCAAGCGCCTGAACGAACTGGCGATCACCAAGGGCGTGTCGAAGTCCTCGATCATCGCCGCGGCGCTAGCCTCCTGGCTGTCGCCCGAGTCGGGCGAGCAGCGCGAGGTGGCCATGGCCAAGCGCCTGGACCGGCTGTCACGCCAGTTCGAGCGCCTGGAGCGCGACCAGCACATCCTGATCGAGACCGTGGCGCTGTATGTGCGCTACTACCTTACGGTCAGCACGCCGGTGCCCGAGGCGCATCAGGACGCGGCGCGCGCTCAGGGCAAGCTGCGCTTCACCCAGTTCGTCGAGCAACTGGGGCGTCACCTGCAGCGCGGACGCAGCCTGGTCAGAGACGTACACGAAGAGGTTCAGGCAGAGGCTCAGGTCTCGGGAGAGCGTCCATGACTGTCGCCTCCTCCCCTGCACTGAGTGCGGCGGCAGCTTCTCTGGATCGGCGCACGCGCATGTTGCGCACGGCGATGGGCCCGCTGATTGCCGCGGCCCTGGATGATCCGGACGTGGTCGAGGTGATGCTCAACCCCGACGGCCTTCTCTGGCTGGATCGACTGTCCGCTGGCCGCGCCCATTTGGGCACGCTAGCGGCTGCAGATGGTGAACGGATCATCCGCCTGGTGGCAGCGCATGTCGGCCAGGAAGTGCATCGTAACAAGCCGCTACTGAGCGCCGAGCTGCCAGAGACTGGCGAGCGCTTCGAAGGTGTACTGCCGCCCGTAGTGGCCGGGCCGACCTTCGCTCTACGCAAGCGTGCCGCCGGCGTCATCCCGCTACAGCAGTACATTGCCGACGGCATTCTCAGCGCCGCGCAGGCAGAACACCTGCGCGTAGCCGTGCGTGAGCGGCAGAACATCCTGGTGGCCGGCGGCACCAGCAGCGGTAAGACCACTCTGGCCAATGCGCTGCTAGCCGAAGTGACCGGCAGCGGCGACCGCGTGCTGGTGCTGGAAGACACGGTCGAACTGCAGTGTCCGGCCCTCGATAACGTCGCTCTGCGCACCAAGCCCGGCGTGGTCTCCATGGCTGATCTGGTGCGCAGCACGCTGCGTCTGCGCCCCGATCGCGTGGTGGTCGGCGAGGTTCGTGGCGGCGAGGCGCTGGATCTGGTCAAGGCCTGGGGCACCGGCCATCCCGGCGGTATCGCCACCATTCACGCTGGCTCCGCGCAGGGCGCGCTACTGCGCCTGGAACAGCTGATCCTGGAAGTTGCCCTGGCCGCGCCGCGGGCGCTGATCGCCGAGGCGGTCAACCTGGTGGTGTTCCTCGCCGGGCGCGGTCGCGCCCGCCATGTCCAGCAGATCGCCCGCGTCGTCGGCCATGACGAGCGCGGCTACCAGCTCAGCTCCATCGACACCCTCCTTCGCTCCTCCTCCGATTCAGGAAATCAGTCATGACTGTCCTTCAGCTTTCCGCTGCTTATCGTCGCCGCGTCGTCGGTGCCTTGATGCTCGGCGCCCTCTGCCTGGGCACTTCCCTGCCCGTACTCGCCGCCGGCTCCGGCATGCCCTGGGAGGGGCCGCTGCAAGCGATCCTCGAATCCGTACAGGGGCCGGTGGCTCGCATCATCGCGGTGATCATCATCATCACCACCGGCCTGACGCTGGCCTTCGGCGACACCAGCGGCGGCTTCCGCAAGCTGATCCAGATCGTCTTCGGGCTGTCGATCGCCTTCGCCGCGTCGTCGTTCTTCCTCAGCTTCTTCAGCTTCGCCGGCGGGGCGGTGGTCGCATGAACGGCGAGCGCGATCTCATCCCCGGCTTCGAGGTGCCGCTGCACCGCTCGCTGGCCGAGCCGATCCTGCTCGGCGGCGCGCCGCGCAACGTGGCGATCCTCAACGGCACCCTGGCAGCCGTGGTCGGCCTGGGCCTGCAACTCTGGCTGCCGGGCCTTGCGCTCTGGCTGATCGGTCATTCGTTGGCGGTGTGGGGCGCCCGCCTGGACCCGCAGTTCCTGCAGGTCTTCGCCCGCCACATCAAGCAGCCGTCGCTGCTGGATGTGTGAGGAGGCCGCCATGCTGAACCTCACCGAATACCAGCGCCGCCCCGCCCAGCTCGCCGACTGGCTGCCCTGGGCCGGCCTGGTCGCCCCCGGCGTCGTGTTGAACAAGGACGGCTCGTTCCAGCGCAGCCTGCGCTTTCGCGGGCCGGACCTGGACAGCGCCACCCAGGGCGAGCTGGTGGCCACCTCGGCGCGCCTGAACAATGCCCTGCGTCGCCTCGGATCGGGCTGGGCGCTGTTTGTCGAGGCCAAGCGTCTGGCGGCGGCGGATTACCCCGACAGCGACTTTCCAGAGCCGCTGTCCTGGCTGGTGGACGAGGAACGCCGCGCCGCCTTCGAGGCCCAGGGCAGCCACTTCGAGAGTACCTACCACCTGACGCTGCTCTACCTGCCGCCGGAGGAGTCGCGCTCGCGCGCCGCCGGCCTGCTCTACGAGCACCGGCCGCAGCGCGGCGTCGACTGGCGCGAACGGCTGGCCGCCTTTGTCGCCGAGACGGATCGTTTCTTCGATCTGCTGGACGGGGTAATGCCGGAGCTCGCCTGGCTCGACGACAGCCAGACGCTGACCTATCTGCACGCCACGGTTTCGACCCACCGCCAGCGGCTGGCTGTACCCGAGATGCCCTTCCACCTCGATACCCTGCTGGCCGACAGCCCCCTGACCACTGGCCTGGCGCCGCGTCTCGGCGAGCAGCACCTGCGCGTACTGTCGGTACGCGGTTTCCCAACCTCGACCTGGCCCGGCGTGCTGGATGACCTCAACCGCCTGGGCTTCGCCTATCGCTGGTCGACCCGTTTCATCTGCCTGGACAAGGACGAGGCCGAGAAGGAACTGGTGCGCCTGCGCCGGCAATGGTTCGCCAAGCGCAAGGGCGTCCTGGCGCTGCTGCGCGAAGCGATCTTCCAGCAGGAAAGCCCGATGCTCGACAGCGACGCCGCGAACAAGGCCAGCGACGCCGACGCGGCGTTGCAGGAACTCGGCGCCGATCAGGTCGCCTTCGGCTACGTGACGGCCACCGTGACGGTGAGCGATGCCGACGCCCAGGTCGCCGACGAGAATCTGCGCCGGGTTGAGCGGGTGATCCAGGGCCGTGGCTTCGTCACCATTGCCGAGGGCCTCAACGCGGTGGAGGCCTGGCTGTCGTCGATCCCCGGCAACGTCTACGCCAACGTCCGCCAACCGTTGATCTCCACGCTCAACCTGGCGCACCTGATGCCGGTCTCGGCTGTCTGGGCCGGTCCGGCGCGCAACGACCATCTGGATGGCCCGCCATTGGTGATCACCCGCACCGATGGCGCGACGCCGTTTCGTCTGGTCAGCCACGTTGGCGATGTCGGCCACACACTGGTGGCTGGCCCCACGGGCATGGGCAAGTCGGTGTTGCTGGCGACCCTGGCTCTGCAGTTTCGACGCTACCCGGGCTCGCGCCTTTTTCTGTTCGATATGGGGCGTTCGCTGCGCGCGACGGTGCTGGGCCTGGGTGGCGAGCACTATGACCTCGGCGGCGATGGCGACCTGGCCTTCCAGCCCCTCGCGCGCATCGACCAGCCTGGCTACCGAACCTGGACCGCCGAGTGGCTGGAGGCTCGCCTGCTACAGGAAGGCGTGGCCGTCGGCCCCGAGCAGAAGGCCGCGCTGTGGACGGCGCTGGACAGCCTGGCCGGTGCGCCCGAGGCGCAGCGCACGTTGACCGGTTTTTCAGTGCTGCTGCAGGACAACGCCCTGCGCCAGGCGCTGCAGCCCTACGTGCTGGGCGGCGCGCATGGCGCGTTGCTGGATGCCGACCGGGATCGTCTGGGCAGCGCCGACGTGCAGTGCTTCGAGATGGAGGAACTGATGCACAGCAAGGCGGCGGTGGCCGCCGTGCTGAGCTACCTGTTCGCCCGCTTCGAGGAGCGCTTCGACGGCGCGCCGACGCTACTGATCCTCGACGAGGCCTGGCTGTTTCTCGACGAGCCGCTGTTCGCCACACGCATCCGCCAGTGGCTCAAGACCCTGCGCAAGAAGAACGTCAGCGTCATCTTCGCCACCCAGTCGCTGGCCGACATCAAGGATTCCAGCATCGCCGCGGCGATCATCGAGAGCTGCGCCAGCCGCATCTTCCTGCCCAACCCGCAAGCGGGCGAGCCGCAGATCCGCGGCATCTACCAGGACTTTGGCCTCAGCGACCGGCAGATCGAGATCATCGCCCAGGCCACGCCCAAGCGTGATTACTACTACCAGTCGCGACTGGGCAACCGCCTGTTCGATCTCGGCCTGGGGCCCGTCGCGCTGGCCTTCGCTGCCTCGGCCAGCCCGGCCGAGCAGCGCGAGATCGACCGAATCCTGCAGTCGTCCGGGCCCGCCGACTTCGCCCCTGTCTGGTTGCGCCATCGCGGACTGGGCTGGGCCGCCGACCTGCTCACCACTTATCCCTCGCCACCCAAGGAGTGCCTGCCATGAGATCCCCTGTCCACCATTTCCCCTGCGCCACGCTGCTGGTGCTTGGTCTGCTGGCCGTGGAGCCGGCCAGCGCCCTCACTGTGATCGATCCGACCAACCTGGCGCAGAACACCCTGACCGCGGTGCGCACCCTGGAGATGGTCAACAACCAGGTTCGCCAACTGCAGAACGAAACCCAGATGCTGCTGAACCAGGGCCGTCATCTGGAGCGCCTGGATTACAACGTGCTCAACCGCCTGCGCATGAGCCTGGCCACTACCGAGCGGCTGCTGGCCGAGGCGCGGGGACTGGCCTACGAGGTGCAGCGCCTGGATCGGGAGTTCGCCCGTCTCTATCCGGCCGAGTACACCGGCGACGTCAGCAGCCAGCGCCTGGCCGAGGAGGCGCGCGAGCGCTGGCAGCGGGGTCTCGACGGGCTGCATACCGCCCTGCGCGTGCAGGCGCAGGTGACGCAGAACCTGGCCGAGGATGAAAGTGCCTTGGCCGCGCTGGTGCAGCAGAGCCAGTCCGCGGGTGGCGCATTGCAGGCCGCACAAGCCACCAACCAGTTGCTGGCCCTGCAGGCCAAGCAGTCGATCCAGGCGCAACAGCTGCAGATCACCCAGAACCGCGCCATCGCCCTGGAGCTGGCCCGCCAGGTTGCTGCGGCCGAAGAGGCGCGCGAACGGCGGCGGCGCTTTATGGGCAGCGGCACGCCCTATACCCCCTACCCCGTGCAGTTCTATCGGTAGGGAGGCCCCACATGAAAATCCTGGTACTGCTGCCGCTGCTCGCGCTGGCCGCTTGTGGGCAGGGCGACGATGGCGTCGTGGCACGGCAAGACGATGTGGCTGAGCGCTTCTACTCCGGCTGCGCCCGCCCCGGCGAGTTTCTCCGGCCTACCGACTTGCCCGCGATCCCCCCGAGCTTCGACGAGGACGTGCAATGAACGACGTCAGCGTCATCGACCGTTTCCTCGAGGTGTTCGGGCTGTACATCGACACCGGCTTCGGTTTGCTCGGCGGCGAGGTGGCCTTTCTCACCATGACCCTGGTGGTGATCGACATGACCCTGGCCGGGCTGTTCTGGGCCATGGGCGGGGAGGACGTCAGCGCCAAGCTGATCCGCAAGATCCTCTATGTCGGCGCCTTCGCCTTCATCATCGGCAACTTCAACGTGCTGGCCAAGATCGTCTTCAACTCCTTCGCCGGATTGGGCCTGCTGGCTTCGGGCTCTGCATTGAGTCATGCGGAGTTTCTGCAGCCGGGGCGGCTGGCCGCCATTGGGGTTGATGCCGGAGGTCCGCTGCTTGAGCAGATCAGCAACCTCAGCGGATTTCCCGAAGTCTTCGGCAACCTGCATACCATCCTGGTGCTGTTTCTGGCCTGGCTGGTGGTGATCGTCAGCTTCTTCTTTCTGGCCATCCAGCTGTTCGTCACCTTGGTCGAGTTCAAGCTGACCACCCTCGCCGGCTTCGTGCTGGTGCCCTTCGCGCTGTGGAACAAGACCGCCTTTCTCGCCGAGAAGGTGCTGGGCAACGTGGTGGCGTCCGGCATCAAGGTGCTGGTGCTGGCGGTAATCGTCGGCATTGGCAGCGGGCTGTTCGCCGAGTTCCAGTCCGTGCCGGACGAGCCCTCCATCGATCATGCGTTGGTGGTCATGCTCGCCTCGCTGGCCTTGCTCGGTCTGGGCATTTTCGGGCCGGGCATTGCCACCGGCCTGGTCTCCGGCGCACCACAATTGGGTGCTGGTGCAGCAGCCGGTACAGCGCTGGGCGCGGCGGGTATGGCAGCGGGTGCTGCTGCAGTAGCAACAGGTGTCGGCGGCGCGGTATTGGCCGGCGCGCGTATGGCACCCGGTGCAGCGCGCCTGGCCATGGGTGGAGCCCGCTCTTTGGCTGGTGTGTCTTCTGGAACTGCAGCCGGCGGTACTGCGGCTGCTGGAACGTCCGCCGCCGCTGGCTCATCGGCGGCCACCGCCAAGCCGCCTGATTGGGCTAGGCGCCTGCAGCGCAGGCAGCAACTCTCGCAAGCCACCAGCACAGTCGCCCACACCCTGCGCGGCGGCGATGGCGGCGGCTCATCACCTGGGCCGCAGATCCGCGACCCATCTAATTCGTAAAGGAGGACGAGGATGCGATTCAGGCGTCCACGGGTGCGCTACAGCGACACCCCACAACCTGTAACCCCTTACCAGGCCGCGGCACAGGCCTGGGATCTGCGCATGGGCAGCAGCCTCGCGCAGGCACGCAACTGGCGGCTGATGGCCTTCGGTTGCCTGGGCCTGGCGCTGCTGATGGCTGGTGGCCTGGTCTGGCGTTCGGCGCAGTCGACGGTGACGCCCTATGTGGTGGAGGTCGACAACCTCGGCCAAGTGCGCGCCGTCGGCGAAGCCGCCAGTTCCTACCAGCCCCAGGATGCGCAAATCGCCCACCACCTGGCGCGCTTTATCGAGCAGGTGCGCTCGCTCTCGATCGATCCGGTGGTGGTGCGGCAGAACTGGCTGGAGGCCTATCACTCCACCACCGACCGCGGCGCGGCCACCCTCAATGACTATGCCCGCGCCAACGATCCCTTCACCCGGGTCGGCAAGGAGTCGGTATCGGTCGAGGTCACCAGCGTGGTGCGTGCCAGCGACAGCTCGTTCCAGGTGCGCTGGATCGAACGCCGTTTCGTGAATGGTTCAGCCGCCGGCCTGGAGCGCTGGACCGCGGTGATCTCGCTGGTACTGCAACCTCCACGCACCGAGGAAAAACTTCGCCGCAACCCGCTCGGCATCTACGTCAACGGCCTGTCCTGGAGCCGTGAGCTGGACACTACGGAAGGAGCCAAGAAACCATGAAAACCGCCCTGAACCTCTGCATCTGCCCTTTGCTGCTGAGCATGCTGGCCGGCTGCGCCAGCCAAGAACCACCAGTGATCGCCCTGGACGAACCGGTCGAGGCGCAGCGTCTGCCGGAGCCGCCCAAACCGATCGAAGTGGTGGAAGTGCCCAAGCCCCTGGCCCTGCCGGCGCAGCTCAAGCCACTGCCGGAAACTCAACCCAGCAAGCGGGCCAAGGAGTCGGCCGATGAGCGCGTGCGGGTCTCGCGCGCCAATCGCGACGCTCGGGTGCCACCGAGCCGGGAAGGCTATATCAACGCCATCCAAGTCTGGCCCTACTCCGATGGCGCGCTGTATCAGGTGTATACCAGCCCTGGTCGGGTCACGGCGATCAACCTGCAGCGCGGCGAGGAACTGGTCACCGTGGCCGCCGGCGACACCGTGCGCTGGATCATCGGTGACACCACCAGCGGCAGCGATGACGAGTTGCGCACCAGTGTGCTGATCAAGCCGACGCGGGTCGATCTCAAGACCAACCTGGTGATCACCACCACGCGCCGCACCTACCTGATCGAGCTGACTTCCACCGAGCAGGCCTGGATGGCGTCGGTGTCCTGGGACTACCCCCAGGACCGCATGCTCGCCCTGCAACGTCGCGCCGGCGCCGCCCAGGCCGCGGCGCCGGTGGATACCGGCCTGGCGCTGGAGCAGCTGCGCTTTCGCTATGCGATCAGCGGCAGCAATCCGCCCTGGAAGCCGCTGCGTGCCTTCGACGACGGCCGAAAGGTGTATATCCAGTTCCCCGCCGGTATCGCCCAAGGCGAGCTGCCACCGCTGTTCGTAATTGGCCCCGAAGGTGACGGACAGCTGGTCAACTATCGTTTTCGCTCGCCCTACTACATCGTCGACCGTCTGTTCGGCGCAGCCGAGCTGCGCCTGGGCGCCGACAAGGGTGACGTGGTGCGGATCGAGCGCACCGATGGCGTGGCACGGAGGCCCTGAGCATGACGGCCAAGGACGACAAACAAACCGCCGCAATCTCGCTACCGCCCAAGGAAGCGCCGGAGTCGCTGGAGCTGCGAGCCAAGCCGCGTCCGGTCACCCGACTCAATCCGCGCATGCTGGCGGTAGTGGTCGGCGGCCTATCGGCTGCGGTACTCGGAGCCATGCTGTGGTCGCTGCAGCCTCAGCAGCGCCGCCAGGACGCCGACCCGAACGAGCTATACAACGTCGACCGCGTGGCACGCTCCGAGGGGCTGGAACAGTTGCCGGCAGACTACTCGCAACTGCCGCCACCACCTGCTCCCGAGATACCGCAACTGGGCCCACCGCTGCCCGGCGATCTGGGCGGGCCAATCCTCAGGGCGGAGCAGCAGGCGCAGGGTTATGGACATGGGCCAGATGCCGCCGAAGTGGAGCGCCTGGCCCTGCTCAAGGAAGCCGAGGAAGCAGCGCAGTCCTCGGTGTTTTTCCAGACCAGCAGCGCGAGGAAATCGAACGTTGCATCCACTGGGAGTGCCCAGCCCGATCCCATGATCCTGGGTATGGCCTCGTCAGGCGCGGTAGCCGCAACTGCAGGAGCACCAACGCAGCAGGAACGGAACGAAGCGTTTCTCAGTAAATCCGTAAATGCACAAATCCGTAATTCCGGATTGCTGCAGATGCCTGAGTCGCCTTACCAAGTAATGGCCGGCACCGTCATCGCGGCGGCTCTGGTCACCGGCATCAAGTCGGATCTACCCGGCGACGTGATCGCCACGGTGACCGAGCCGGTCTACGACAGCGCCACCGGTGAGCACGTGCTTATCCCCCAAGGCGCCCGCCTGCTGGGTCGCTACAACAGCCAGGTGAACTACGGGCAGAGCCGCGTGCAGGTGGTGTGGCAGCGGGTGATCATGCCGGACACCTCGTCTTTCCAGCTCGACAACCTGGTCGGTACCGACGCCGCCGGCTATGCCGGCCTCGAGGATGGCGTCGACTGGCATTGGGATCGGATCGTCGCCGGCGCGGCCATGACCAGCCTGCTGGGCATCGGTGCCGAGCTGGCGGCACCGACCAGTCGCACCGACGGCGACCGCGTCATCATCGCCGGACGCGACAGCCTGCAGGACACGGTGAATCAGGTCGGCCAGGAGATCACCCGCCGCAACCTCGATATCCAGCCCACGCTGACCCAGCGCCCTGGGCTGCCCCTGCGCGTGATCGTCAACCGCGACCTGGTACTGCGCCCCTATCAACCTTTCTCCACTCAACAGAGGAGCCCGCAATGAGCACGACCAAACTGCGTCTCGGCCCACTGCCGAAAACCGAGAACCTGAAGCTGACCTTCACCTGTCCGGCCAGCCTGAAGGCCGATCTTGAGCGCTACGCGGCGCTGCACTCGCAAACCTATGGCGAAAAAGTCGACGCCCTGACCCTCATTCCGCACATGCTGGAGGCATTCATGGCGAGGGATCGGGTGTTCAAGAGGGCTGACGCCGGAGCGAAGGGAGGTGATTAATTGTCGCAATGTCAGAAATAAATATATACTTCTGACATATTAGTTGAGACACCTGTTGAGGCAACCGTCGTGAAGACCCTACCCGAGACAATTCTTGAACAAAGCCGGCAGCTCCCTGAAGGCGGTGTGCTTGCGCCCAAGAATTTCGTTCACCTGGGCAGCCGTGCGGCAGTAGACCAAGCCTTATCTCGCCTGGCCAAGGCCGGGAAGCTGGTACGTGTGGCTCGCGGCACCTATGCCGCTCCTGTCACCAGTCGTTTCGGCACGCGCCCGCCTGCTCCGGATAAAGTGATCCGGGCAATCGCAGAACAACGTGGTGAAACTCTGGTGCCGCATGGGGCGCGAGCCGCCAACGCCCTCGGACTCACCCAGCAGGTCCCCATCAAGGAAGCGTTCCTGACCACAGGACGATCCCGCACGATGAAGTTCGGCAAGACTGAAGTGCTCGTGCAACACGCTCCTCGCTGGATGCTCGCGCTCGGGTCAACTCTGGCTGGTGAAGCAGTCCGCGCCCTTGCCTGGATCGGCCAGACACACGTCAGCGAGGCGGTAGGCAAGCTTCATGGCACGCTCCCGGAGTCAGAATGGAACTCGCTGCTCGCGAGCCGCACCATCCTGCCTACCTGGATGGCGCAGGCCATCGGTCGAGAGAACGCGCATGCCTGAACAGTTCTTCGATCTTTCGAAACAGGATCAGCTTGAAGCACTTCAGTTCGCCGCGGCCCAAACTGGGCGTCCTGCTCACCTGCTGGAAAAGGACTTGTGGGTAGTCTGGACGCTGCGGGCATTGTTCTCAGCAAATATCGGACAGAGCTTGACCTTCAAGGGTGGCACCTCGTTGTCGAAGGCGTACAAAGTCATTGACAGGTTTTCGGAAGACATCGACCTGACGTACGACATCCGTGAGCTGATCCCCGAGTTCACAGGGCACTCGGATCTTCCCTCCTCTAGGAGCGAAGCACGGCGCTGGAGCAGCAAGGTTCGTGAGCGCTTACCGGGTTGGATCCAACAGACAATCCACCCCGTCCTGCAATCCACGCTCGAACAGGAGCAACTGGATGCTGAGTTGGAGGTCACGGGCGAGAAGCTTTTCCTCCGCTACCCTGCAATGGCCAGCGGAACCGGTTATATCCCTCCCGTAGTCACTTTAGAGTTCGGAGCCCGCTCCACTGGCGAACCCCACGCACCTCAGCATGTGCTGTGCGACATGGCCGGCGCAGTTGAGGGGGTGACTTTCCCCGAAGCAGATCCCATTGTCATGGATATCGCCCGAACATTCTGGGAGAAAGCCACCGCCACTCATGTCTACTGCGCACAACAGCAGATCAGAAGCGAACGATTCGCCAGGCACTGGCACGATCTTGCCGCAATAGCACGCACCGAATACTTCGACATGATCGCTGCTGATCGACAGGTCGCCGATATGGTTGCGAATCACAAAAGTTGGTTCTTCCAAGAAAAGTCTATAGACGGCACCGTAGTTGATTACCATGCTGCTGCAAGAGGGCACATCCAAATCGTCCCTGATGGCGCAGCTCGAGAAGCGCTGGAGCAAGATTATGCGATGATGCTCGACGACGGCGTGATGATTGGAAACGCACGAACATTTGATGACCTAATGCAAGAGTGCACAGAGATCCAAATTCGGCTTAATGCGTAGACCAGATACGGAAAAAGCTCACCAGAAACAGTTATGAGTCGAACGCTCTTTACATCCCCTGCAACAAACGCGGAATCGGGTTATAACTAATACTTAGACCAGCCACATAAAAGGAAACACACACAATGTCGAAGCTTGCCGAATTTCGCGCCCTTGAACAGCAATTGGCCGCTCAACTGGCAGAGTTGGAAGCTCTCAAGAAAGACGATGGCCTGAAAAAGGAAATGGAGTTTGAGGAAAAGCTCCGCGCCCTGATGTCCAAATACGACAAAGGCCTGCGCGACATCATCGCCATCCTTGATCCGCAAACCAAAGTCGGCAAGCTCAGCAAACAGGATTCCGGGGCGCGCCGTCCTCGCCAAGTAAAATGCTACAAGAACCCCAAGACCGGCGAGGTTGTTGAAACCAAAGGTGGCAATCACAAAGTCTTGAAAGCTTGGAAAGAAGAGTTCGGCGCCGACGTCGTCGAAAGCTGGCTGCAGTAACAGCCTACCGAACTAAAGGCGCCGTATCCTTACGGCGCCGATTCCCTTCAGAAAGCGCCCTCATCTTCATACCCACCTACGCCTATCCACGCCCAGGCGAGTTCTCCGGCCGCGAAGCCACAAAGAGAATTTCTACATGTCGAACGTCCAACAAGGTCGTACATGGAGAAAGTCATGAACAGCTCTTGCCGATGGGTCCTAGTCAAGCGATTTGCCGAAGTCACCGGCTATTCCGAGAATGCCGTCCGCCACAAGGTCAAGAATGGGATTTGGGTACAGGGGCGCATCTGGCGCAAGGCCCCGGATGGCCGCGTGTTCGTAAACCTTGTTGAATTCGAACGCTGGGTAGAAAGCGAGCGCTATCCAACTTCACACTGATGCCCGCTGAAGCAAATCTGCCCTTCCGCTGGTACTCGCCCGCCCTTGAAATACGCTCATTGAGCGCATTATAGTCCACATTATCCCGCAGGCACCGACTCCCTTCGCACCCTGTCACTCGATCAGGCCGCGACATGCTACGCGGGCCAAATCAGGAGGAATACGGAGGACTGACTATGGCGGGCAAAGAAAGCAGGAAGACGGGTTATACGGGCATCGAAATCCACGGAAACTCGATCCGCGTCTATTTCATGTACAAGGGCGTCCGACATCGGCACACCCTGGGCATCGAACCAACGAAGGCCAACCTCAAGCACGCGGCAGGCTTGCGCAGCGCAGCCCTGTTCGCACTGAGATCTGGTAACTACAACGAAGCCGATTTCTTCCCGCATTCCCGTCCGGCAGAGACGCTTGCCGTTGCCGGCAAGCGCTTGGACGATCTCTGTGATCGCTACAAACCGCTCAAGGCAGTGGATCTCACGCCGGAGACAGAGTCGCGGTACGAGATTGCGCTGAATACTTGCCTAGAGCTCATCGGCCGCAACCGCCAAGTCAACACCCTACTGCCCGAGGACATACAAAAGCTAAGAGTGGACCTGATCGCCACGCGCGCGGTTTCGACGGTCAACCACTACCTCGCCACTTTTGCCGGTTTCCTCTACTGGTGCGAGAACAACGGCTACTGCGGCGAACTCGGCAAACATTGCACCCGCTTTACCAAGAGCAACAAGGAGCCCGATCCGCTCACTCTCGAAGAGTTCAATGCCCTCATCGAGAAAGGTTGTCTGCACCCGATCGACAAGGCGGCCGTCACGCTCGCCGTCTACACCGGCCTACGGCCTGGCGAGTTGCTTGCATTGGCCGTTGAAGATGTGGCTCCAGATTTCAGCAAGATCAAAGTGCGGCGTTCGATTACGCAATCGGCCACATTCAAGGTGCCCAAGACCAAGAAGGATCGCACCGTGCTGTTGTATCCACCGGCGCGCGAGGCCCTGAAGATCCTCGTCGCCGATGCCGAACAACGCAATGCGGCAGAGCTGCGGGTCTGGCTCAACCGTCACGAATCCCGCACCGACCGAGTGCGGGTTCTGCTATCACCGAAAACCCAGGCACGCAAAAAGGACGTGAACGATTATTTCGTACCAAGCGCCTGGAACAGCAAGTGGGCCAACCTGATCCGGCGATCAGGCATCCGGCCACGCCCGCCCTACCAAACCCGGCACACCTATGCCTGCTGGAACCTGACTGCACGTGGAAACTTGGCGTTCATCGCCAACCAGATGGGCCACAGCGACTACTCCATGCTTGTGAAGGTGTACGCTCGCTGGATTGACTCGGAGTCCCCCAGGGAGTTGGAGCGTATATGGGAAGGCATGCTGAGCATGGCTAGGAATACTCCTGAGAAGCTGGCAGCTTGAACTTCTGCGAGCTGCGTCCTCGCGCTTCCTTCCAGCGAAGATAGTTAGCGATCCGATGCCACCACTCAGGTCGCCGAGAAGCATTGCATCGGCGACCGCATCAACTACTTTTGAGACGCTGAAGAGAAAGTGCTGTGATTCCGTCATGGATCCACGGGGCCCTCTTGCAGCGTAAACCCCACATGGTTTCACTGACGATTAGCCTAGCCAGTACGCGCGTTGAGCATATAATTCGGCCGCATTCTTATGGCCTGCGCTGTTGCAGCGCTTGGATAACCGGCACTCTATGAACTCCCCACTGAAGTCACAAAGCCCCACGCCGGCCGCCATCCGGAAAGCTCGCGTCACAGCTGGGCTAACCCAGACGAAAGCGGCTCAGGCGGTTCAGGCCTCGCTGCGCGCCTGGCAGCAATGGGAGGCGGGCGACCGCACGATGCCACCCGGTCTTTTCGAGCTGTTCATGCTGAAGACCGGACAATGGTCGCTCGATGACCATGACGTGACACAGTGACCCTCAAGGATAGTCTCGTGCCAATACGACTAGGCGAACTAACCCCAGTTTCGAAACCACGCCAAGCGCCTGGAGTGCTCAACAGGAGCATCAGCCCCGATCCGTTGAGCGGAGAGCGCTATTCGAAGCGCGAAAAGGTCAATGCCCAGTGGAGAGCTTCAGCGTCCCTGAGGGAGCTGGAGCACATCGGGTGGGGCAAGCACGTCGCGGCGAGATTACCCCAAATCTGCCCCAGCAGTCAGACAAACGAATTATAAGCGATTGATTTTAATGACTAAAATTGACCTTTCATCACACACGCCGATGATGCAGCAATACTGGAAACTCAAAAGCCAGTATCCCGAGCAATTGATGTTCTACCGCATGGGCGACTTCTACGAGCTGTTCTACGAAGACGCCAAGCGTGCTGCGGCCCTGCTCGACATCACCCTGACGGCTCGCGGGCAGTCCGCTGGCCAGGCCATCCCGATGGCCGGCATCCCCTTCCACTCGGCCGAAGGCTACCTGGCACGCCTGGTCAAGCTGGGCGAGTCGGTGGTGATCTGCGAGCAGATCGGTGACCCAGCCACCAGCAAGGGCCCGGTGGAGCGCCAGGTGGTACGCATCATCACCCCCGGCACGGTCAGCGACGAAGCGCTGCTCGATGAGCGCCGCGACAACCTGGTCGGCGCCGTGCTGGGCGATGAGCGGCTGTTCGGCCTGGCCATGCTGGACATCACCAGCGGCCGCTTCAGCGTGCAGGAATTACGCGGCTGGGAGCACCTGCTGGCGGAGATCGAACGCCTCAACCCTGCCGAACTGCTGTTCCCCGACGACTGGCCGGCCGGCCTGCCGCTGGAAAAGCGCCGCGGCAGCCGGCGCCGTGCGCCCTGGGACTTCGAGCTGGACAGCGCGCACAAGAGCCTGCGCCAGCAGTTTGCCGTGCAGGACCTCAAGGGCTTTGGCTGTGAAGAACTGACCCTGGCGATTGGTGCGGCAGGCTGCCTGCTGGCCTATGCCAAGGAAACCCAGCGCACCGCCCTGCCGCATATCCGCAGCCTGCGCCATGAGCGCCTGGACGACACGGTCATTCTCGATGCTGCTACCCGGCGTAACCTGGAGCTGGACATCAACCTGGCGGGCGGGCGCGACAACACCCTGCAGTCGGTCATCGATCGCAGCCAGACGGCCATGGGCTCGCGCCTGCTGACCCGCTGGCTGCATCGCCCGCTGCGTGACCGCGCACTGCTGGAGCGCCGCCAGCAGGCCATCGCCTGCCTGCTCGATGCCTACCATTTTGAAAGCCTGCAACCGCAGCTCAAGGACATCGGCGACCTGGAGCGCATCCTCGCGCGCATCGGCCTGCGCAATGCCCGGCCACGCGACCTGGCGCGCCTGCGCGACGCGCTGGCAGCCCTGCCGCGCCTGCAGGACGCCATGGCCGGGCTGGACACCCCGCACCTCGCCGAACTGGCCGTGAACATCCGCACCTACCCGGAGCTGGCGGATCTGCTGCAGCGCGCCATCATCGACAACCCGCCGGCGGTGATCCGTGACGGCGGCGTGCTGAAGACCGGCTACGACGCCGAACTGGACGAGTTGCAATCGATCAGCGAAAACGCCGGCCAGTACCTGATGGACCTGGAGGCCCGCGAGAAAGCCCGCACCGGCCTAGCCAACCTCAAGGTGGGCTACAACCGCGTACACGGCTATTTCATCGAACTGCCCAGCAAGCAGGCCGAGTCGGCACCTGCCGACTACATTCGCCGGCAAACCCTGAAAGGTGCCGAGCGCTTCATCACCCCGGAACTGAAAACCTTCGAGGACAAGGCACTGTCGGCGAAAAGCCGCGCGCTGGCCCGCGAAAAGCAGCTCTACGAAGCCTTGCTGGAGCAGCTGATCGGCGAACTGGCGCCGCTGCAGGAAACCGCCGCGGCGCTCGCCGAACTGGACGTGCTGAGCAACCTGGCCGAGCGTGCACTGACCCTGGACTTCAACTGCCCGCGCTTTACCGAGCAGCCCTGCCTGCAGATCGAGCAGGGTCGCCATCCGGTGGTCGAGCAGGTGCTGAGCAGCCCCTTCGTGGCCAACGACGTACGCCTGGACGATGACACGCGCATGCTGATCATCACCGGCCCGAACATGGGCGGTAAGTCCACCTATATGCGCCAGACTGCGCTGATCGTGCTGCTCGCGCACATCGGCAGCTATGTCCCGGCAGCCGCCTGCGAGCTGTCACTGGTCGACCGCATCTTCACCCGCATCGGCTCCTCCGACGACCTGGCTGGTGGCCGCTCGACTTTCATGGTGGAAATGAGCGAAACCGCCAACATCCTGCACAACGCCAGCGCACGCAGCCTGGTGCTGATGGACGAGGTCGGCCGCGGCACCAGCACCTTCGACGGCTTGTCGCTGGCCTGGGCCGCTGCTGAGCAGTTGGCCAAACTGCGCGCCTGGACGCTGTTCGCCACCCACTACTTCGAGCTGACGGTACTCCCGGAAAGCCAGCCCGGCGTAGCCAACGTGCATCTTTCCGCCACCGAGCACAAGGAACGCATCGTCTTCCTGCACCATGTCCTGCCAGGGCCCGCCAGCCAGAGCTATGGCCTGGCCGTGGCGCAGCTGGCCGGCGTGCCGCCGGCGGTCATCGCCCGCGCCCGCGAGCATCTGACACGTCTGGAAACCACCAGCCTGCCTCACGAGCTGCCACAAAATGTCGCAGCCAGCGGCCAGGCTCCGTTGCAAAGCGACCTGTTCGCCAGCCTGCCCCACCCGCTGCTGGACGAGCTGGCACGGGTCAGCCCGGACGACCTGACGCCACGCCAGGCACTCGAACTGTTATATGCATGGAAGACGCGGTTCTAACGCAGCCCGATGCAAGCTGTTAGAATCGCCGCCATTTTGTGAACTTGCCCTAGCCAGGCACTCAACTATCTACGCCTGCAAGCCCCTCACAGAAGGGGCTGAGGCCATCGCCCGAGGAGAGAACCGACCATGACCTTCGTCGTCACCGACAACTGCATCAAGTGCAAATACACCGACTGCGTGGAAGTCTGCCCGGTCGACTGCTTCTACGAAGGCCCCAACTTCCTGGTTATCCACCCGGACGAGTGCATCGACTGTGCGCTGTGCGAACCGGAGTGCCCGGCCCAGGCGATCTTCTCCGAGGACGAGGTACCGGAAGATCAGCAGGAATTCATCGAGCTGAACGCCGACCTCGCCGAAGTCTGGCCGAACATCACCGAGAAGAAGGATGCGCTGGCCGATGCCGAAGAGTGGGACGGCGTGAAAGACAAGCTGCAATACCTGGAGCGGTAATCCGCACCCTGTGCCCAAGCCGCTGCCTTGCAGCGGCTTTTTTGTCTGCGCCACACCCCGCTACACTGCTGCCTACCCGCCACGTTCGACGCCACAGGCCCCGCATGCCGAGCAGCCCCGCCCCGTCCACCGCCGACCTGCAGGATGTCCCGCTGAGCAGCCTGCTGGCCTGCCATGAATGCGACCTGCTGTTGCGTCATGTCGATCTGCCACTGGAGCACAAGGCGTGCTGCCCACGCTGCGGCTACGAGTTGCAGAGCCATCGTGCGCACATGAGCCGCCGCGCCCTGGCCCTCGTGCTGACCGCCCTGCTGCTGTACATCCCGGCCAACTTCCTGCCGATCATGCAACTCGACCTGCTCGGCCAGCGCAGCGAAGACACCGTATGGAGCGCAGTGCTCGCGCTGTACCAGAGCGAGATGGTGTTCATTGCCGTCCTGGTGTTCCTGTGCAGCATGGCCATTCCGCTGCTCAAACTGCTCTGCCAGCTGTGGGTCCTGTTGGCCATCACCCTGCGTCGCGGGCAGCACCCGGCGCTGCAGGTGTATCGCCTGTATCACCACCTGCGCGAGTGGGGCATGCTCGAGGTGTATCTGATGGGCATCCTGGTGGCCATCGTCAAGCTGGCCGACCTTGCCGACCTGCACCTGGGCGTGGGCATGGCCTGTTTCATCGCCCTGCTGCTCGCGCAGGTCTGGCTGGAGGTGAGTATGTCACCCCATCAGGTCTGGGACGCCCTGGAGGATGCCCATGCGCGCGCTTGATGCCGGGCTGATCATCTGTGGCGAATGTCATCGTTTGCATCGCCGCAGCGCAGCCCATCTGCACTGCCAGCGCTGTGGTGCACGCCTGCATGCCCGTCGCCCACACAGCATCGCACGCACCTGGGCGCTGCTACTGGCAGCAGCCATTCTTTATATACCGGCCAACCTGCTGCCGATCATGAGCGTCAACTTCCTCGGCAATGGCGCCCCCGCCACCATCATGGGCGGGGTGATCGAGCTGATCCATGCCGGCATGCTGCCGATTGCCAGCGTGGTGTTCATTGCCAGCATCCTGGTGCCCAGCTTCAAGCTGTGCGGCCTGGTCCTACTGCTCTATTCGGTGCAACGCCACCAGCGCCTTTCGCCTCGCCAGCGCATCCTCATGTATCGCTTCATCGAGTGGATCGGCCGCTGGTCGATGCTCGACATCTTCGTCATCGCCATTCTCGTGGCGCTGGTACGCTTCGGTAATCTGGCCAGCATCGAAGCCGGGCCGGGTGCCGCCGCCTTTGCTTTGGTGGTGGTGCTGACCATGCTTGCCGCCACCTCCTTCGACCCCCGGCTGATCTGGGACAACACTGACACGGACGCGGATCATGACTGAACTGCCCTCGCCCAACCTGCGCCGCACCAGCAACTGGTCGGCCATCTGGATTCTGCCGCTGCTGGCCCTGCTGATCGGCGGCTGGCTGGGCTGGAAGGCCTACAACGAAGCTGGCATCGAGGTGCGGGTGCGCTTCGACAAGGGCGATGGCATCCAGATCGGCAAGACCCAGTTGATCTACAAGGGTATTTCTGTCGGCAAGGTGGTCGATCTCAAGGTTACCCCCGATCTCCAGGGGGTCATCGCCACCCTGGAAGTGATGAAGAAGGCCGAAGGCTATCTCAGCCAGGACACGCGCTTTTGGCTGGTTCGTCCGCAAGTCTCACTGGCCGGAGTAACCGGCCTGGAAACCCTGGTATCGGGTATCTATATCGGCGTCGAACCGGCCAGCGGCGAACCGCGGCGCGACTTTGTCGCCCTCAAGGAGCCGCCCAACCTCTCCGACAGCCAGCCTGGTCTGCACCTGACCCTGAAGGCCGAGCGACTCGGTTCGCTGGATAAGGACAGCCCGGTGTATTACCGGCAAATCCAGGTGGGCCGGGTGAAGAGCTACCAGCTCGGTGAAGACCAGCGCACTGTCGAGCTCAAGGTCTATATCGAACCTGCCTACAGCCATCTGGTGCGCAAACATACGCGTTTCTGGAATGCCAGCGGCCTCAATGTGCAAGCTGGCCTGGGTGGGGTAAAAATCCACAGCGAGTCATTGCTCAGCCTGCTCGCCGGCGGTATTGCCTTCGCTACCCCGGAGCACCGCCAGGACAGCCCGCCCACCGATCCTGCCCTGCCCTTCCGCCTCTATCCGGACTTCGATTCGGCGGAAGCCGGGGTGCGCGTGTGGCTCAAGCTGGATGCGGTGGAAGGTCTGCAGAAAGGCACCCCGGTGCTGTTCAACGGTGTCCAGGTCGGCAGCCTGCGTGAGCTGAAGATGAGCCGCGACCTGACCGGCGCCACAGCCGAATTGACCATGGAACCGCGTACCGAAGACCTGCTGCTGGAAGGTAGCGAGTTCTGGGTGGTCAAACCGTCCATCTCGCTGGCCGGGGTGACCGGCATCGATGCACTGGTCAAGGGCAACTACATTGCCGTGCGCTTTGCCCAGGAGGGGCAGGCCAGCCGCAGCTTCCAGGCGCTGCGCAAAGCCCCGCCGCTCAACCTCAGCAGCCCGGGCCTGCACCTGCAACTGGCCAGCAGTCGCCAGGGCTCGCTACAGGTCGGCAGCCCGTTGCTCTACCGGCAGATGCGCATCGGCAGCGTCAGCAGCGTGGAACTCAGCCAGGACCGCCAGCAGATTCTCTTTGGCGTACACGTCGAACCGGAGTATGCCCACCTGGTCAACAGCAGCAGTCGTTTCTGGAATGCCAGCGGCATTACCCTGAAAGGCAGCCTGTCCGGCATCGAGGTCAAGAGCGAGTCACTGCAAAGTCTGATCAGCGGCGGTATTGCCCTGCATACCCCAAAAACCCAGGCCGCCGCACTGCGCCAGGGCCAGCGCCTGAATCTGTTCGACAACGAGGAACAGGCACTCAACCAGGGGCTGCTCGTGGAGTTGCTCAGCGACAGCGCCGAAGGCCTCCAGGTAGGCACCCTGCTGCGCTACAAGGGACTGGAGGTGGGCAAGGTGGAAGGCCTGCAGCTGCAGGATGACCTGCAGGCCGTGCGCATCCAGCTGCGCGTCCTGCAGGCCGGCGAGCGCATTGCCCGCCAGGGCAGTCGCTTCTGGCTGGTCAAACCCAAGCTGGGCCTGGCACGCACCGCCAACCTCGACACCCTGGTCAGCGGCCAGTACCTGGAAGTTGCCCCCGGCCCCGCTCAGGCTCCGCGCCAGCTGCGTTTCCGCCTGCAGCCGCAACCCGACGAAGCACCACTCAACAACAACCGCAGCGAAGGCCTGCCGCTGGTACTCAGCACCTCCCATCGAGGTTCACTGAAGGCCGATGTCGCGGTGACCTACCGCCAGGTCCCGGTGGGCAAGGTCACCCATGTCGAACTGGGGCCGAATGCCGATCGGGTACTGGTGCATGTACTGATCGAGCCGCGCTATGCCGCGCTGGTGCGCAGCGCCAGCCGGTTCTGGAATGCCAGCGGTATCGGCGTGGATTTTGGCCTGTTCAAGGGCGCCAAGCTGCGCGCCGAGTCACTGGAAGCCCTGCTCGAAGGCGGTATTGCCTTCGCCACCCCGGACAACCCGCAGATGGGCGGCCCGGCACAACCCGGGCAGACCTTCCTGCTCCACGACGAGGTCGATGAGCGCTGGCTGCAGTGGGCACCAAAGATCAGCCTGCCGCCTGCGCCGCGCTGAGCACCGCGATCCGCGCAGCGCCCGGCGTTCAGTCGCCGCGCTGTGCGGACAACAGCTCGATCTTGTAGCCGTCCGGGTCTTCGACGAAGGCCAGGATGCTGTTGCCATGCTTCATCGGTCCCGGCTCGCGGGTAATCTTGCCACCGCGCGCCCGGATGTCTTCACAGGCCTTGTAGACGTCATCCACTTCCAGGGCGATGTGCCCATAGCCGTTGCCCAGTTCATAGCCACTGACGCCCCAGTTATGGGTCAGCTCGATGACGCTGTTGTGCGCCTCGTCGCCATACCCCACGAAAGCCAGGGTGAACTGCCCCTCGGGGTAGTCCCTGCGACGCAGCAGGGTCATGCCCAGTACTTCGGTATAGAAGGCGATGGACCTGTCCAGATCGCCAACCCGCAACATGGTGTGCAACAAACGCATGGTGATGCTCCTGTACTAAGGGCGTCAGCGCGTCAGGCGCTGACGCAGATACTCAATGACCGCCGCCTGCTCGCCGGCGAATTCGATGCGCGCGGCCTTGCTCTCGCGCTGATAGACGTACATCGGGTCGTAGTACTCGTTGAGCAACGCCTCGATCCAGGCGCGGTGCAGCGCCACTGCGCCGCTGCGCGCCTGCTCGTCGAGCGCCTGCGCCAGGATGGCCCGCAGCCGTGCATGACGCTCGCCGCCCAGGCGTTTCTGGATATTGTCCATGCTCTGCAGCAGGCGCGCGGCGAACAGGGCAAAACCCTGCTCCTCGCCATGCACGGCGAGGAACTCGGCGGCCAGGTCGATCACGTAGTCACGCAGGATGCGCTCGACGCGATCGGCGACGCTATCTTCCAGCCAGACCAGCGGGTAGTCCTGCATGCCCTGGTGCAGCGATAGCGGCAGCGAGCAGGTGCCGATCAGCCGGCTCTCGTCCTCCAGCACGAACTGCTGCTGGCCGCGCGCGCGGCGCTTGAGCAGGTCGATGGCCAGGCGGTTCTCGAAGTCGATCTGCGCCGGCTGGCCGGTGGCGCGCTTGCCGAAGCTGGAGCCACGGTGATTGGCATGGCCCTCCAAGTCGATGCTGTTGTCGAGGGCGGCGATCACCTCGGTCTTGCCGGTGCCGGTCATGCCGCCGACGATGACGAAATCGCACTCGGCCACGGCGCTGTCGAGGGTCTCGATCAGGAAAGTACGCATGGCCTTGTAGCCACCGATCACCCGCGGGTAGTCGATGCCGGCGTCCTTCAGCCACTGCTGGACGATCTGCGAGCGCAGGCCGCCACGGAAGCAGTACAGGTAGCCGTTAGGGTTGGCCCTGGCGAAGGCCGCCCAGGCCGCGACCCGCGCGTCCTTGACCTTGCCGGAGACCAGCTGGTGGCCCAGCTCGATGGCCGCCTGCTGGCCCTTCTGCTTGTAGCAGGTACCGACCTTCTGTCGTTCGATGTCGGTCATCAGCGGCAGGCTGATGGCGTTGGGGAAGGCGCCCTTGGTGAATTCCACCGGGGCGCGCATGTCCATCATCGGCAGGTCGTTGAGGAAGATGTCGCGGTAGTCGGCCGTGTTGTCGCGCATCACAGCACCTCTACCGCGTAACGCTGTCGTGCCACCAGCTGGCCGATGGGCGCGAGCGTCAGGCCCAGCTCGGCGGCCACGGCGAGAAACTCGGCCTCGCCCTCAGGGCTGACGGCGATCAGCAGGCCGCCGCTGGTCTGCGGGTCGCACAGCAGGTTGCGCTGCTGCTCGCTGATCGGCGCGATCTTCTCGCCATAGCTGTCGAAGTTGCGCAGGGTGCCGCCGGGTACGCAGCCCTCGGCCAGGTAGTAATCGACGCCCGGCAGGCGCGGCACGGCAGCGTAGTCCAGCTGAGCGGTGAGGCCCGCGCCATCGGCCATCTCCACCAGATGGCCGAGCAGACCGAAGCCGGTGACGTCGGTCATCGCCTGCACGCCAGCCAGCTTGCCGAAGCGCGCACCGGGCTTGTTCAGGGTGCACATCCAGTCGCGCGCCAGGCCCACGTCCTGCTCGCGCAGCTTGGCCTTCTTCTCGGCGGTGGTGAGGATGCCGATACCCAGTGGTTTGGAAAGATACAGCTTGCAGCCGGCCGTGGCGGTGTCGTTACGCTTCATGTGTTTCTTCTCGACCACGCCGGTCACCGCCAGGCCGAAGATCGGCTCCGGCGCGTCGATCGAGTGGCCGCCGGCCAGCGGGATGCCGGCGGCGTCGCACACCGCGCGGCCGCCGCGGATCACCTCGCGGGCCACTTCCGCCGGCAGCACATTGACCGGCCAGCCGAGGATGGCGATGGCCATCAGCGGGTCACCGCCCATGGCGTAGATGTCGCTGATCGCATTGGTCGCGGCAATCCGCCCGAAGTCATAGGGGTCATCGACGATCGGCATAAAGAAGTCGGTGGTCGACACCACCCCGCGCTCCTCGTCCAGCGCGTAGACCGCCGCGTCGTCACGCGAGGCGTTGCCGACCCACAGCTTCGGGTCGAGGTTCTGTGCGCCACTGCCGGCGAGGATCACCTCCAGCACCTTGGGGGAAATCTTGCAGCCGCAGCCGGCACCATGGCTGTACTGGGTCAGGCGGATCGGTTCGCTCATCGCAGGCTCTCGGCAATCGGCAAAAAACAGGCAGCGATTCTAGCAAAGCTGCCTGCGCTTTCCTGAATCCCTGAGCCGCCCTGACTGTTGCCGGCACTCACCGCACAGGCGTATCGCCAAGTGCCGGCTGATGGTCACGCCACCAGAAGGTGCTCACCTCCTCGACAGGGTAGCGTTGCCCGTCATAGCGCAGCCGCTGAGTGACCCGGCGCAGCAGCGGCTCCTGCGGCCCGGACTGGACGCTGGCGGTGAGCTGCAGATCGGCATAGCCGGCGGCGCGCAACGGCCCGACGCTCAGCGTGAGGCGGGCCTGCTCCATGGCAAAGTCGCTCTCCTGCACGCAGGCCGTACCCTGCACAGTGGTCCACAGGCGCAAATGGCTGGCAAACACCGGGCGCAACCGCGCACCTTCAGGCACCAGCAGCGTCAACAGGTCGTTGAAACCGCCCTCCGGGCAACTCGGGCCACGCGCCACACTGTTCAGCAGCAGACCGAAAGCCCGCACGCCCGGAGCCAGGTGATAGCGAGCGGTATCCAGCCACAGGCTGTCCGGACCGATCTCCAGCAGCACATCTTCGCCAAGCGGGCTGTCGTAGCGCTCTCGCAAGCGCCCCTCGGGCATCGCCACCCGCCCCACCAGCAGCTGCAGGTTGCGCCCAGCGTCGGGCAGCAGTGCCTCGCTGTCTTGATAGGCCAGTGCCACTACAGCCAGCTGGGGATCATCAGGCCAAGGCTTGCAGGCCGCGGCCTGCAAGGGAGCCAAGTAGGGTGTGCTGGCGTCAGGCACGCGCCAGCCGGACTGCCCCAACTGCTTGGCCAGCGCATCCAGCAACGCCTGACTGCAGCGCTGCGCCTCACCGGCCTCCGCCGGCCCGATCAGCCACAGGCTCAGCCAGCCAATCGCCAGCCAACGACACCTAGCCTCCATTGCCCTACCTCCTGATGCGTCGCGCAGCCGCACATACTACAAGCCAAGGCCCGGCGCCTGCTATCGATCAGCTATCAGCCCGCGCACAGCCCTCGTATAATGTCCGCGCTCTTTACCCTACCGAACAAAAGGTCATGGCCCATGCGACCGTGACCTTTTGAATTTTTTCCGCTATTGAACCGGAGAACTTTCCATGCTCAAGCGCACGCTCGCGTTAGCCAGTGCCATGGCGCTGTCCCTGTCCGCCACCCTCGCCCAGGCCGCCGATGTATTGAAAGTCAGCGCCATCCCCGATGAAGCACCCACCGAACTGCTGCGCAAGTTCCAGCCGCTGGGGGCCTATCTGGAACAGCAACTGGGCATGCCTGTCGAGTTCACTCCGGTCGCCGACTACCCTGCGGTGGTCGAAGCACTGGCCAGCGACCGCATCGACCTGGCCTGGCTGGGTGGCTTTACCTTCGTCCAGGCGCGCCTGAAGACCGGCAACGCCCTGCCGCTGGTACAGCGTGCCGAGGATGCCCGCTTCACCAGCAAGTTCATCACCGCCAACCCGGACGTGCAGTCGCTGGCCGACCTCAAGGGCAAGAGCTTTGCCTTCGGCTCGGTGTCCTCGACCTCCGGCAGCCTGATGCCGCGTTATTTCATGCTGCAGGACGGCATCAAGCCGGAAAGCCATTTCAGCCGCGTCGGCTATTCCGGTGCACACGACGCCACCGCCGCCTGGGTGCAGGCCGGCAAGGTGGATGGTGGGGTGCTCAATGCCAGCGTGTGGGACAAGCTGGTCGCCAACGGCACCATCGACAGCAACAAGGTACGGGTCTTTGCCACTACCCCGACCTACTTCGATTACAACTGGACCGTGCGTGGCACCCTCGACCCGGCGCTGACCACGAAGATCAAGGCCGCCTTCCTGGCACTCGATCCGGCGATTGCCGAACACAAGGCGATCCTCGACCTGCAGGCAGCCAGCCGCTTCATCGAAACCGCCCCGGAAAACTACCAGGGCATCGAAGAAGCCGCGCGCGCCGCCGACCTGCTGAAATGAGCCTGCGCCTGAGCGGCGCGCACCTGCAGCACAGCAACAGCGTCCACGCCCTGCGCGGCGTGGACCTGACTATTGCGCGCGGTGAACGCGTCGCCATCATTGGTCCTTCCGGGGCCGGCAAGTCGAGCCTGCTCAACCTGCTGGCCACCGCGCTGCCGCCCAGCGCAGGCCAGGTCGAGGTGCTTGGCAAGGCGCCCTGGCGCCTGTCTGCCCGCCAGCGCCAGCAACTGCGGACACAGATCGGCCTGATCCATCAGGCGCCTCCCCTGCCAGCGCGCCAACGCGTGGTGACCGCCGTACTGGCCGGCAAGCTCGGCCAGTGGGGCCTGCTGCGCAGCCTGGTCAGCCTGCTCTACCCACTGGATATTCCCGGTGCCCGCGCCGCTCTCGCACGCCTGGACCTGGCCGACAAGCTGTTTGCCCAGTGCCAGCAACTGTCCGGCGGACAACTGCAGCGGGTGGGCATTGCCCGCGTGCTGTACCAGGCGCCACAACTGCTGCTGGCCGACGAGCCGGTGTCGGCCATGGACCCGGTCTTGGCCGGGCACACCCTGAGCGTGCTCTGCCAACATGCACAACGCGAGGGCATCACCCTGGTCGCCAGCCTGCATGCGGTGGAGCTGGCCCTGGCGCATTTCCCGCGGATCATCGGCGTGCGTGAGGGGCGGATTGCCTTCGACTGCCCCGCTGCGGAAGTCGACCAGCCGCGCCTCGACGCCCTGTACGCCAACCAGCAACTGCTCACCCCAACCCCGCCCAGCCCGGCGCCGAGTCTGCAGATTCCACGATGCTGAGCCCGCACCCGCGTGATCCGGCGGCCATGCCGCGCCTGCTCCTCAGTGTGCTGGCGATTGCCCTGCTGTGGCCCGGCGTGCAGCTCAGCGAGCTGGATCTCGGCGTGCTGCTGGCCGCCGACAGCCAGAGCGAAATGGGCCGTTTCGTCGCCGCCTTCTGGCCGCCTGCGCATCAGGGCGAGTTCTTGCAACTGCTCGCCCAGGCCACCCTGCAGACCCTGGCCATCGCCACCGCCGGCATGGCCCTGGCGCTGCTCCTGGCCATTCCGGCGGCGCTGCTGGCCAGTCGCGCGCTGTCGCTGTCTGCCGCCAGTCGTGGCGGGCAGCCCAGCTGGCTTGGCCAGGCCGTGCGCTGGCCGGTACGCGGGCTGCTGATCTTTCTGCGCAGCGTGCCGGAAATCGTCTGGGCGCTGCTGTTCGTGCGCGCCGTGGGCCTGGGGCCGACCGCCGGCGTACTGGCCATAGCCATTACCTATGCCGGCATGCTCGGCAAGGTCTATGCGGAAATCTTCGAGTCGGTCGAGCAGCGCCCCATGCATGCCCTGCTGCAGGCCGGCAGCGGCCGTCTGAGTGCCTTTGCCTACGGCATTCTGCCCAATGCCGCCGCGGAGCTGACCTCCTACACCCTGTACCGCTGGGAATGCGCCATCCGCGCTTCGGTGGTAATGGGCTTCGTCGGTGCCGGCGGCCTGGGCCAGCAGCTTGACCTGTCGATGCGCATGTTCGCCGGCGGCGAAGTGGCCAGCATGCTGCTCACTTTCCTCCTGCTGGTCTTGCTGGCCGATGCGCTGAGCCGCCTGTTGCGTGGGAGGCTGGCATGAAGCGCCTGGGCAACCTGGCCCTGCTAGTGGCCCTGGGCCTGGCCATCTGGGCGTCGTTTGCCTACCTGGGCCTGCAACTGGGCAGTCTGTTCAGCGAGCAAAGCCTGACCCAGATGTCCCGCTATGCGCTACGTTTCCTGCAACCGGACCTGAGCAGCACGCACCTGCAGGCGATTGCCCGCGGCACCCTGGAAACCCTGGCCATGTCGGCACTCGGCACCCTGCTGGCGGCGCTGCTCGGCCTGCTCCTCGCACTGCCAGCCGCCGGGCGCTGCGGTGGCCTGGCCGAGGCCCTGGCGCGCCTGCTGCTCAATGCCCTGCGAGCGATTCCCGAACTGGTCTGGGCCGCGCTGATGGTACTGGCCGCCGGCCTGGGGCCGAATGCCGGCACCCTGGCGCTGGCCCTGCACACGGCCGGCGTGCTCGGCCGGCTGTTTGCCGAAGCGCTGGAAAATACCCCGGCGGCACCCGCCGAGGCGATTCGCCTGCAAGGCGGCGGCCAGCTGGCGGCGTTCTGCTATGGCACGCTGCCCAATCTCTGGCCGCAGTTGCTGGCCTACACCCTGTATCGCTGGGAAAACAACATCCGCATGGCCAGCGTGCTCGGCTTCGTCGGCGCAGGCGGCCTGGGGCAGATGCTCTATGTCAGCCTCAGCCTGTTCCAGGAGGCGCAAGCCAGCACGGTGATCCTCGCCATGCTGGCACTGGTGCTGGCGGTGGATGCCCTCAGCAGCTGGAGTCGCCAGCGCTGGGTGCGCCAGTAGCTGAGCGTGGCCGCTCAGGCCCGCTCGCCCCGCAAGGCCTGCACTTCGGCCTGCAGACGGGCGCAACTGGCTTCACTGGCCGGCAGCGGCTGCCCGGCGACCAGCCCGATGCGTGACCACAGGCGGCGGAACAACCCGCGCTGCGGGGCCCGGCTGAAGAAACTGCCCCACAACCCCTGCAGCGCCAGGGGAATGACCGGCACCGGATTTTCCTCGAGGATGCGTTCGATTCCGCCCCTGAAGGTGTTGATCTGGCCATCGCTGGTCAGCTTGCCTTCCGGGAAGATGCACACCAGCTCACCGCACTGCAGGTACTGGCTGATCCGCTCGAAGGCCTGCGCGTAGATCCGCTCGTCCTCGTGCCGGGCAGCAATCGGCACCGCGCCGGCCGTGCGGAAGATGAAGTTGAGCACCGGCAGGTTGTAGATCTTGTAGTACATGACGAAGCGCATGGGCCGGCGCACCGCACCGGCCAGCAGCAGGGCATCGACAAACGACACGTGGTTGCACACCACCACGGCGGCGCCTTCGTCGGGGATCACCTGCAGGCCACGCGCCTCGACGCGGTACATGGAGTGGCCGAGCAGCCACACCAGGAAGCGCATGCTGAATTCCGGGACGATCTTGAAGATGTAGCAGTTCACTGCCACGTTCATCAGCGACACGACGAGGAACAGCTCGGGCACCGAGAGACCCGCCACGCTGAGAAAGAGGATCGACAGCAGCGCCGAGGCCACCATGAACAAGGCATTGAGGATGTTGTTGGCGGCCACCACGCGAGCACGTTCCTGCTCGGCGGTACGCGACTGGATCAGCGCATACAGCGGCACGATATAGAAGCCGCCAAACAGCCCGAGGCCCACCACGCAGCCCAGCAACGTCAGACTACCCGGCTGGGCCAGCAGGCTCAGCCAGTCATAGGCGCTGTCCGCCGGTGCCAGCTGCCCGGAGCCGGCCCACAGCAGAATGCCGAACAGGCTCAGGCCGATCGAACCGAACGGCACCAGACCGATCTCCACCTTGCCGCCCGACAGCCGCTCGCAAAGCATCGAGCCGAGGCCGATGCCCAGCGAGAACAGGGTAAGGATCAGCGTCACCACACTTTCATCGCCATGCAGCCAGTCCTTGGCAAAGGCCGGAATCTGCGTGAGATACACCGCACCGAGGAACCAGAACCAGGAATTGCCGATCAGCGAACGTGACACCGCCGGACGCTGCCCAAGCCCCATGCGCATGATCTGCCAGGACTGGCGGAGGATATTCCAGTCCAGTGCCAACTGCGGCAGCGAGGCATGGGCAAAGGGAATGAAGCGGCTGGCCAGGTAGCCGAGCACCGCCACCCCCACCACACTGCCCGCCACCAGCGCGGCATAGTCGCTGCTGGCCATGAGCAGGCCAGCACCAATGGTGCCACCAAGAATTGCCAGGAAGGTGCCGGTTTCCACCAGCGCATTGCCGCCCACCAGCTCGTCCTCGCGCAATGCCTGGGGCAGGATTGAGTATTTCACCGGGCCGAACAGTGCCGACTGGCTACCCATCAGGAACAGCACCAGCAGCATCAGCGGCAGGTTGCCAAGCAGTACCCCCACGGCACCGGCCAGCATGATCAGCACCTCGCCCAACTTGATGGCGCGGATCAACGCATCCTTGGCGAACTTCTCGCCAAACTGCCCGCCCAGTGCCGAGAACAGAAAGAACGGCAGGATGAACAGCAGCGCACAGAGGTTGATCAGCAGCGCCTGGTCAGCCTGTGCATTGAGTTTGAAGAGAATGCCGAGGATCAGCGCCTGCTTGAAGATGTTGTCGTTGAAGGCACCGAGCAACTGGGTAAGAAAGAACGGCAGAAAACGCCGGCTACGCAGCAGGCTGAATTGCGAAGGATGACTCATCGACCATGTCCCTGGGTGAGTTGAACCTGTGCATTGGAACGCAAGCCACCTGCTCTGCGCCACAGGCACCTACGCAAAAGTGGCACTCGGCCACAGCCCTCCGCCCCACCCGCTATACCGGCAACTGGCCGAATGCCCAGCGCAGCACGAAGAACAGCAACAGACCGCTGGCGATGGTGGCCAGCAGGTGGCGGGTCACTGCGGCGACCAGAATGCTCGCCAGGCCGGCCAGCAGGTAGGCGTTGTCGGCACGCAGCGCCCAGTGCTGGCCATCGGGCAGCAGCATGCCCGGCACCACGATGGCGCTGAGCACGGCGATCGGCACATAGTGCAGAGCACGGCGCAGGCCCTCAGGAAACTGCAGGTGCGGCCAGGCGAACAGGCTATAGCGAGTAGTGAAGGTAATCAGCAACATGCCAAGGATCAGCAGCCAGGTGTTCATGCCTTCGCCTCCCCGCTCGCGGCCAGGCGCTCCAGGCACAAGCCGCTGAGAATGCCACCGGCCGCCGCCACCAGCAGTCCCAGCTGATAGGGCAGGCTGTGGCAGGCCAGCGCCAGCGCCCCGGCCACCAGTGCCGCGGCAACCTGCGGCGTGTTACGCAGCATGGGCACGACGATGCCGATAAAGGTCGCCAGCATGGCGAAATCCAGCCCCCAGGCAGCCAGGTTGGGCAGGGTCTGGCCGAACACGATGCCCAGCGCGGTACACAACTGCCAGTTGCCATACATGGCCAGCGCCGCGCCGAGGAAATACCAGTGCTTGCACGGCGAGGTATCGGCCCGCGCATAACGCTGCTGGACCACGGCAAACGCCTCGTCGGTCAACCAGAAGGCCAGCGCCAGGCGCCAGCGGCCCGGCAGGTGGCGCACGAAGGGCTGCAAACTGGCGCTGTACAGGGCGTGCCGCAGGTTGACCACCAGGGTGGTCAGCAGCACCACGGCCAGGCCAGCCCCGGCGCCAATCAGGCTGACCGCAATGAACTGCGCGCTACCGGCAAAGACCAGCAGCGACATACCCAGGGTTTGCCAGGGGCTCAGCCCGGCGGCAATCGCCAGGCCACCAAAGATCACCCCGAAGGGTGCGGTTCCCAGCAACAGCGGCAGCATGTCACGGGCACCCTGCAGAAACTCTTCACGACGCACGGTGTTCTCCTCACAGGTCGCCGAAGGTAGCCGATTGCCGGCCGCCTGTCTTGACCAACAGCCCAGGTTTTTCCGCGACCGGGTAGTCGCCACCAGGCGACCTTGGTCGCAAGCCTCCTGACGCCGCAGTGCTTTGCTGCCACACTGCACAGCGCCTGCAGCCTGTAGCGGAGCCCGCATGATTCTCTCCCCCGGCCTGATCGCCGTCGTCTTTCTGTCGTACATGGCGCTGCTGTTCGCCATTGCCTTCTATGGCGACCGCCGCGCCGCGCCCTTGTCGCCGCGCCTGCGTGCCTGGGTGTACAGCCTGTCGCTGGCGGTGTACTGCACCAGCTGGACATTCTTCGGCGCGGTCGGCCAGGCCAGCGAGCGTCTCTGGTCATTTGTCCCCATCTACCTCGGCCCGGTGCTGCTGATGCTCCTGGCACCCTGGGTGCTGCAGAAGATGGTGCGCATCAGCAAACAGGAAAACATCACCTCGATTGCCGACTTCATCGCCGCCCGCTATGGCAAGTCGCAAGGCCTGGCGGTGCTGGTCACGCTGGTCTGCCTGGTCGGCGTACTGCCCTACATTGCCTTGCAGCTCAAGGGCATTGTGCTCGGTGTCAACCTGCTGACCGGGGCCAGCGCCGAATCCAGCGGCGTGCGCGCCCAGGACACCGCGCTGGTGGTGTCGCTGGTACTGGCGCTATTCGCCATCCTGTTCGGTACGCGCAACCTGGATGTCACCGAACACCATCGCGGCATGGTGTTGGCGGTTGCCTTCGAGTCATTGGTCAAGCTGCTGGCCTTCCTCGCCATCGGCGTATTCGTCACCTGGGGGATGTTCGACGGCTTCCAGCCGCTGCTCGACCAGGCCCGCAAGGCCAGCTACATGCAGGCGTTCTGGGCAGACACCCTGGACTGGCCGTCGATGCTGGTGCAGACCGGCATCGCCCTGCTGGCGATCATCTGCTTGCCCCGCCAGTTCCATGTCACCGTGGTAGAGAACACCGAACCACGCGACCTGCGTCTGGCACGCTGGGTGTTTCCGCTGTACCTGGTGCTGGCGGCGCTGTTCGTCGTACCGATAGCCCTGGCCGGGCAACTCAGCCTGCCACCGGGGATCAGCGCCGACTCCTTCGTGATCAGCCTGCCGCTGGCCGAGGCGCGCCCCGAGCTGGCCCTGCTGGCCTTCATCGGTGGTGCCTCGGCAGCTACCGGCATGGTGATCGTTGCCTGCGTGGCGCTGTCGACCATGCTCAGCAACGACATCGTGCTGCCGGCCCTGTTGCGGCGCCAGCGCAGCGACCGCCCCTTCGAGCTGTTCCGCCACTGGCTGCTGACGGTTCGCCGGGTCAGCATTCTGGTCATCCTGCTGCTGGCCTATGTCTGCTACCGGTTGTTCGGTTCCAGCGCCAGCCTGGCCACCATTGGCCAGGTAGCCTTCGCCGCCATCACCCAGCTGGCACCGGCCATGCTCGGGGCGCTGTACTGGAAACAGGCCAATCGCCAAGGCGTGCTGGCCGGGCTACTGACCGGCGCCGCACTGTGGTTCTACACCCTGGTGCTGCCCCTGGTGGCCGGCGGACTGGGCTGGCCCTTGCAGCGCTTCCCCGGCCTGGAGTGGCTGGCCAACCAGCCACTGGGGCTGCCCGTCGATCCCCTGACCCTGGGCGTTGTGCTGTCGCTGGCCGGCAACTGGCTGGTATTTGCCGTGGTCTCGCTGATGTCGCGCACCCGGGTTGCCGAACACTGGCAGGCCGGGCGTTTTGTCGGCCAGGACAGCTCGGTAGGCAGCAACCGCTCGCTGCTGGCGGTGCGCCTGGCAGATCTGCTCAGCCTGGCCGAGCGCTTTGTCGGCAGCGAACGCGCCCAGCAGAGCTTCCAGCGCTTCGCCATGCGCCAGGGCAGTGCATTCAACCCAGGGCATAACGCCAACAGCGACTGGATTGCCCATACCGAACGCCTGCTCGCGGGTGTGCTCGGGGCCTCCTCGGCGCGGGTGGTGGTCAAGGCAGCCATCGAAGGCCGCGAGATGCAGGTCGAGGACGTCGTACGCATCGTCGGCGAAGCCAGCGAAGTCCTGCAGTTCAACCGCGCCCTGCTGCAGGGGGCCATCGAGAACATCAGCCAGGGCATCAGCGTGGTCGACCAGTCGTTACGCCTGGTCGCCTGGAACCGCCGCTACATCGAGATCTTCGAGTACCCCGAGGGACTGGTGTACATCGGCCGGCCGATTGCCGACATCATTCGCTTCAATGCGCAACGCGGCCTGCTCGGCAACGGCGACATCGAGGAGCATGTGAACAAGCGTCTGCACTGGATGCGCCAGGGCACCGCGCACACGTCCGAGCGTCTGTTCCCCAGCGGCCGGGTCATCGAACTGATCGGCAACCCGATGCCAGGCGGCGGTTTCGTCATGAGCTTCACCGACATCACCGAGTTCCGCGAAGCCGAGCGAGCCCTCAAGGCCGCCAACGAAGGACTGGAACAGCGGGTCAGCGAACGCACCCGGGAACTCTCCCAGCTCAATCTGGCACTGTCCGAAGCCAAGGCGCATGCCGAGGCGGCCAATCAGTCGAAGAGTCGTTTTCTCGCTGCGGTCAGCCACGATCTCATGCAGCCGCTGAATGCCGCGCGGCTGTTTTCCGCCGCCCTCGCCCACCAGCAAGGCCTGCCCCGCGAAGCCGAAACGCTGGTACAACATCTAGACAGTGCACTGCATTCGGCCGAGGACCTGATCACCGACCTGCTGGATATCTCTCGCCTGGAAAACGGCCGCATCACCTGTGACCGGCAGAATATCCCCCTCGCCCAACTGTTCGATGCACTGGGCGCCGAGTTCCGCGCCCTGGCCCAAGGACAGGGCGTGGATTTCCGCGTGCGCGGCAGCCGGCACAGCATCAACAGCGATCCCAAGCTGTTGCGGCGCATCCTGCAGAACTTCCTGACCAACGCCTTCCGTTATGCCAAGGGCCAGGTGCTGCTCGGTGTGCGCCGCGAAGGCAGGCAACTGCGCCTGGAAGTCTGGGACCGCGGCCCGGGCATCGCCGCCGACAAGCAGAAGGAAATCTTCGAGGAATTCAAGCGCCTGGACAGTCACCAGACCCGCGCAGAAAAGGGCCTGGGCCTCGGCCTGGCCATCGCCGACGGACTGTGCCGGGTCCTCGGCCATCGTCTGCAAGTGCGCTCCTGGCCCGGCAAGGGCAGCGTGTTCAGCGTCAGCGTGCCCCTGGCCAGCCAGCAGACCGTCACGCATAGCCCGCCCCCCAGCCAGCACACCAGCGGCCAGCAACTGGCCGGCGCGCCGGTATTGTGCGTGGACAACGAAGACAGCATTCTCGCCGGCATGCACAGCCTGCTGTCGCGCTGGGGTTGCCAGGTATGGACAGCGCGCAACCGTCTGGAGTGTGAACACCTGCTCGACGAGGGCATTCGCCCACAGCTGGCGCTGGTCGACTACCACCTCGATGAGGGAGAAACCGGCTGCGAACTGATGGCCTGGCTACGCGGCCGCCTGGGCAGCCCCCTGCCTGGCGTGGTGATCAGCGCCGACGGGCGCCAGGAACTGATCAACAGCGTGCATGCCGCCGGCCTTGACTACCTTGCCAAGCCGGTCAAGCCGGCTGCCCTGCGGGCGCTGATCAGCCATCACCTGCGGCAGCGTGACTGACCCACGCTCAACCCCGCGGGTCGTCCAGGCGCAGGCTTTCACCGGCCTCGCTGAGCAGCTCGGCCGGTAACTGCTTACTGGTGCGTGCGCCCAGCTCGCGCAACTGCTCGGCACGTCGCACCAGGTTGCCGCGTCCGTCCACCAGCTTGTTGCGCGCCCCGGCATAGGCCTTGTCCAACTGCTGCAGGCGCGTGCCGATCTCATCCAGGTCAGCAACAAACAGGGTGAACTTGTCATACAGCCAACCGGCGCGCTCGGCGATCTCCCGGGCATTCTGCCCCTGACGTTCCTGGCGCCACAGGCTGTCGATCACCCGCAGAGTAGCCAGCAGCGTAGTCGGACTGACGATGACGATACGCTGCTCGAAAGCCTCCTGGAAAAGCCCCCCATCCTGCTCCAGTGCGGCGGCAAAGGCAGCCTCAAGCGGCACGAAGAGCAGTACGAAGTCCAGGCTGTGCAGGCCCTCCAGACGGCTGTAATCCTTGCTGGCAAGATTCTTCAGGTGCCCGCGCAATGACTGTACATGCTGACGCAGCGCCGCCTGGCGCGCCGTCTCGTCCGGCGCGGCAACCGCCTGCTGGTAAGCCTGCAAGCTGACCTTGGCATCGACAATGATCTGCCGCTCGCCGGGCAGGCGAATCAGCACATCGGGCTGCAAACGCTGGCCATCGGCCCCCTTGAGACTGACCTGGGTTTCGTATTCGCGGCCCTTGTGCAGGCCGGCATGCTCGAGTACCCGCTCCAGCACCAGCTCGCCCCAGTTGCCCTGCTGTTTCTGTCCCTGCAGGGCACGACTGAGACGCGTCGCCTCGTCACCCAGGCGCTGGTTGAGCTGTTGCAGGCGCTGCAGCTCATGACCCAGCGAAAAACGCTCGCGCGCCTCCTGCTGGTAGCTCTCCTCGACCCGCTTCTCGAAGGCCTGGATGCGTTCCTTGAGTGGCTCCAGCAACTGTCCGAGGCGCTGCTGACTGTGCTCGGCGAAACGCTGCTCGCGCTCCTCGAAGATCTGCCCTGCCAGCTCGGCAAACTGTGCACGCAGGCTGTCACGCGCGCCTTGCAGGTCATTCAGGCGCTGCTGCTGATGCTCCTGCTGCTCGCGCAACTCGGCAGCCAGCGCGCTGCGCTGGGCGTCCAGGCGGCGTAACTCGCTGACCTGCTGCTGACGCTCGGCCTGCCAGGCCTGAGCATCAGCACGCGCTTGTTGTTGCTGGGCCTGCAGCAGCTCACGTTCGCGCTGCAAGGCAGCCAGCTGGGCCTGCTGACGGGCATGCAGTTGTTGCCATTGTTCCTTGTGCTGGGCGGCTTCCTGCACCTGTGCATCCAGCGTCTGCACACGCTGCTGGGCCTGCTGCAGCAGTTCACGCTGATGGCTCTGCAGCAGGCGTAGCGCATCCAGACGACGCTGCTGACGCCACAGCAGGCCGAGCAACGGCAAGGCCACCAGCAATACGCTCAGCAACAGCGACAAGATTGGCAGATCGGCAGGCATCACAAAGGCTCCACGGCAGGATTGGCCGGCAGTATACCGACCAGACCAGCGGTTAACCCTGGCGAGAACTACGCAGCGAAGGTAGGCGCAATTGCGCGGTCAGACATTCAAGGGCTTCACGGGCACCGTGATCGCCGGCACGTGCCGCCAGGCGAAGCATTTCCTGGCCCACGCGACGATCGCGTAGATCAGCAGCCTCGTGGCAGAGCAGACAGCCAAGACGGCTTTGCGCAGCCACCACGCCTTGCTTGGCAGCGGGCTTGAGCAGTTGCACGGCAAAACGCTTGATCGGTGCAGTCTGCGCCAATGGTGGGGTGTCCAGCAGCCACATGGCCAGGTGCATGGACATCCGTTGATGACGGCTTTGCCGGGCGGCAAGAGTCGGCTTCATAACTATCTGCATCAGCCTGTGAGGTGGCGCACTCTACTCTTTTTCTCGCCCAGGTAAAGCCTTGCATTTCGTGAGCAAATAGGCTTGGCGAAACACTCGACAATCCATCCACAGAAGCTGTGGATAACTTTGTGCAAAACCTCTTGGCAAAGGCCCGCCGGAGTTGTCTGACAAGGCTTTCAGACAGCTTGATCATTTTTTGATCAAAAATAAATATCCTTATTTTTCAGTTACTTACAAATGCGAGCACGAAAAATCAACGACTTAGGAAAAATTTCTGACGGCCTGCTAACCCTGGCCGGGGTGACTGCACCGATTGTGCACAACAGGCCGCGACAGACTGTCGCAGAGCGCCCGGCAGAGCACCAAAAGAGGTCAGCGCAGCGTATTGGCAGAGATAAAACAAAAGGGTCAGTTCTTGCGAACTGACCCTTTGACCCCGCAGACCGGGAAATTGAAATGGCGTCCCCTAGGGGACTCGAACCCCTGTTACCGCCGTGAAAGGGCGGTGTCCTAGGCCACTAGACGAAGGGGACTAAACCTTCGAACAACAAGGCCAGCACGCGGCTGGCCTGTTGAGTGTTTGGTGGAGCTAGACGGGATCGAACCGTCGACCTCTTGCATGCCATGCAAGCGCTCTCCCAGCTGAGCTATAGCCCCGAAACCTTGCGGTCGGCTGCAGTGCCTGGGCACTGCGGCTGGAATATGGCGTCCCCTAGGGGACTCGAACCCCTGTTACCGCCGTGAAAGGGCGGTGTCC
>VFQM010000421.1_pt1 | contig 47465 bp, 39 predicted proteins | sample 3512391 | NCBI WGS metagenome assembly VFQM01 (sample SAMN10412369, study PRJNA504923) | tailings metagenome | isolation source: Replicate 1 from Balatoc abandoned mine | place: Philippines | reverse complement strand
CCGCCGACGAGCGAGCGGGTGGAGCGGATCGCGGCGATGGCGCGCGGGTTCTAGCAGGCCACGGCAGCTCGCCGTGCAGCATCGACGAGGGCACGCTTCGGTGCCGCATCCGGCAGCACTTCCCTCACCGCCTCCAGCGCGTGCTCGAACCCGACGCCCAGGTGTCGCGCCGCATAGAGCGCCGCGACGGTGGGCGTGCGGCTCTGCGCCTGCACGCAGTGCAGCAGCACGCGCTTGCCCTCGGCCCGCAGCGCCGCCACGGCGTCGGCCGCATCGCTGAGCACCAGGTGGAGGTTCGGGTTGAGTGCCGGGTCATCGGAGTCGATGAGCCACACCTCGACTCGATTCTCCGGCGTGACGCCCGCCGGCTGCTGCACCGTGCCCATGCGGCACAGCGACACCACTGCGTCGACGTCGGCGCCCTCCACATCGTCGATCGCCCCGAATAGCACACCGTCGTCATACGGGTGGGCCGTGAGCACGCTGCGGCGCGACCAGCCCGCATAGGTCATGCGGTCGATCGTGGGCCAGCCGGCGCTGTCGGGATGCCCGCCGCGCACCGCGAGCACCGCCAGCTCGATCAGGTCACGGCCTCGCAGCCCCGGCCAGCCGTGCACGACGCGGCGCCAGCCGCTCGGCACCGCGGAGGCGCCCCAGCGGGCACCAGCGAGCCCTCCCGCGATGGCGGCCACCGTGTCGGTGTCGTTGCCCGCGAGCACCGCCCGGCGCACGGCGTCGACATACGAGTCGCTGCGGACGATCGCCGACCACGCCGCCTGGAACGCCTTCACGACTCCCCCGTTCGAGCCGAGCGCCGACGGCTCGAGCGCCTCGGCCTCGCTGATCCTCTGCGACCAGACCTCGGCACGCTCGGGCGACAGCTCGGCGAGCCCCGCGCGCAGGTCGTAGGCGCCGTTCAGCACAGCGTGTCTGATCGCGAGGCACCACAGCACGCAGGCCTCCTCAGAGTCCTCCCCCGGGTGCGTCAGTGCCGACACCGTACGCGCCGCCGCGACCAGACGGTCGGGGTCGTGCAGGTAGCCCAGTGCGACCGGTGCAGTGCGCATGAGGGAGCCGTTCCCGCGGCCGTCGCGCATCTCGTAGTCGGCCTGGGCGACCTCGACCGACCGCCCGGCCGAGCCGACGCCGCTCTCGACCCGCGACAGCACTCGTCGGGTCTGGTTGCCGACGTCGGGCGCCGTGCCCGCCCAGCAGACCCATGCGTCGACAATGCCGTCGAGCACGACGACGTCGAGCAGGTCGTCCCCTCGCGCCGCGGCACGAGCGATCGGAACTGCCATGGAGGTGTCGTCTGTCCACTCACCGGGCGCCCAGCCGAACGCCCCGCCTCCCGTCATGGCGAGCGCGGTCTCTGGCGGGAGCGCAGGCTTGAACTCGTGCGGCGCGCCGAGGGCGTCACCGCAAGCGAGCCCGAGCAGCACGCCGGCGGCACGGTCGATCTGGGCGGGGCTCATGGTCGTTGTCATGGCGGTCTCCTTCGTGGTGATCATGCAGATGGTGGATGCTCGTGCTCGCGCAGCGCGCCGCGCGATCCGCTCAGACCGGAGCGAGCAAGGGGTGGCTGGCATCGCTGAGGGCGAGGTGCAGCAGTCGCTCCGACTCGGCCGCTGCCACGGGAAGCCCCCAACCGTTGCCCGCCGTGGCGATGCCGGTACCCCGCACGCCGCCGCGGGATCCTTCGATCGCCACCGCGGCCCCGGCCGCGGCGACGGGGCCGAGCTGCAGCTGCTCGATGCGGCGGGCGAAGGCGCGGGCGGTCTCGGCGTGGGTGACGCGCCAGGGCCCTCGCCGGGCATCCAGTCGGGCTCCCTCGATGATGCCCCGCCACCGCGATCGCAGCGCCGTGGTCGACCCGTACAGCTCAGCGCCGAGCACGCGGCCGCCGATGCCGATGATGACGCCACGCTGTCCATCGAGCAGGCGCGGCAGAGGCGCTGCCGGCCCATCGAGGTGGTGCAGCAGTGACGAGGTGGGGCTGCCGACGAAGGTGTGGTCGAGGTGCTGGATGCTGCGCCAGACCTCGCCCTGAGCATCCGTGCCGCGGCGGCTCGCTTCGCGGATGCTCGACGACGCTCGCCGCCCCGTTCGCACGAAGCCGGACGCTCCGTGCCAGCGGCCCTGCTCGACGCAGAGGGCGTCGACGGGGCGCCGCGCGCCCGGCTCGAGCACGAGGCTGCGAGCGACCATGCGGTGCTGCTGCCCACCCTCGGCCAGGTCGCCTTCGAGGGCGATGGCGGGTCGTCGCGTGGTGTTGACGGCGTCGAGCTCGCCGACCGCTGCTCCGCCGGCGCGCTCGGTGAAGCGCACGGCGCCGGGTTCCCAGCTGTAGCCCGAGATGGCGGGTGCGCCGATCCAGATCGGGAAGACGCTCACGCCCTCGTCGAGCAGCGCCTTGCCGACGTGCAGCTCGTGCAGTTCTCGCATCATGGTGACCTCCAGTTTTTTCGCGAATCTGCGATAAAAAGACCGTAGGACGAGCCGCCGACATTTTGCGCACTTCTGCGACAATCGTCTTATGAGTTCGCCTCCTCCGACCTACCGCGACGATTCGGGACGGGCTCTCACCGACTACCCGCGGCCCTCGGTGGCCGTCGACACCGCTGTGCTCACCGTGACGGGCGATGAGCTCGGCGTGGTGCTGGTCTCTGGCGGCGCCGGCCCCGCCCTCCCCGGCACGTTCCTCCACGCGTCAGAGACTCTCGCCGACGCCGTGCTGCGAAGCCTGCGCGACAAGGCTGGGCTCGAGGGGCTCGCGCCACGGCAGCTGCAGGTCTTCGATCGCCCCGACCGCGACTCGCGCGGATGGGTGCTGTCGGTCGCCCACCGCGTCGTCGTTCCCGATCGGATGCTCACCCTGGGCAACCCTGCGGCCTCCGTCGTGCCGCTCGAGCGCGCACTCGCGCAGCCGCTCGCCTACGACCATGCCGAGATCATCCGGCTCGCCGCGCGGTCGCTGCGCGATGACTACGCCGACTCCCCCGACCCTGAGCACCTGCTCGCCGAGCCGTTCACGCTGCGTGAGCTGCAGCGCGTGCACGAGGCCGTCGCCGGCGCGCCGGTGCCCCGCGATGCCTTCCGGCGCGCGATGGAGCTGCGGCTTCGGGAGACGGGCGAGCTCGCCCGTGGCGGGCGCGGCAAGCCCGCCCGGTTGTTCCGCCATCTCGAGCAGCACCGCCGGTAGGGTTCGAGCAGTTCTCGACCTTCCGGAGCACCGATGACCGATCTCTCTCAGCCGCACGTCTTCGTCGTGCACGGCGACCTGCTGCAGCTGGCCTGCGACGCGATCATGATTCCGACGGATGCCCGGCTGAGCGTCCGCGAGCATTGGCACAGTGCCGTGCCCGAGCACGCGTCACTCTCGTCGATGCCCGAACTCAGCTCATTTCGCGACGGTCACGAGCTCGCCCACGCGCTGCCGCCCCGCCCCACCGTGGAAGGCGATGAGCACGCACCACTGCGCGTGCTCACGGCTGTGCCTTTGCACGGGTACCAGTCGGTCGACGAGCTGCGCCCGCGCATCAGCGCGTTCGTCGCGGAGGCCGCCCGCGCGATCGCCGGTCGTCGCGAATCGGTCATCGGCACGGGACAGTCGCGCGCCGTGCCACTCGTCGCCATGCCGCTGTTCTCGAGCAAGGGCGGTGGGGGCGGCATGCGCCGCACCACCATCATCGACACCGTGCTCGATGAGGCCCGCGTTGCGGCCCGCGCTGCGGGCGTCGACGTGGCGCTCGTGGTGAGAGAAGAACCAGACGCGGCGCTCGCGCAGCAGCGTCGCCGCACAGCCGCGGCAGAGAGCTGGGCTGCCGTCGAGCCGCGCCTGGTGTCGGTCGCCCAGCGTCTCGCCCAGAACGCCCTGGCCGATTGCATGGTGCCGTTCATGGGGGCGGGAGTGAGCATGTCTGCGGGTGCTCCCAGCTGGCGGCAGCTGCTTCGGCAGCTCGCCGGCCGTCTCGCTCTCGACCCGGAGACGCGAGCGGCCCTGCTCAACGGCAAGCTCAACGAGCTCGACCAGGCGACGTACCTTGAGCGACGTTTCGCCGACGCGGAGATCGACTTTCGCGCTGAGGTCGCCACCTTGGTCGAGCGCCCACGCTACGGGCTCGCTCCGGCCCTGCTCGCCGCCACGGCCGACGAGCAGGCGATCACGCTCAACTACGACACGCTCTTCGAACGCGCCAGTGTCGCAGCGAGGCGCCCGCGGCGCGTTCTGGCAGGCGGAAGCCGCGGAGACCTCGAGTCGTCAGCTACGACCATCACCGATCGATGGCTGCTGAAGCTGCATGGTTCGGCGGAGCAACCGAAGACGATCGTGCTGACGCGCGACGACTACTTGGGGTTCGCCACCGATCGTTCGGCGCTGTCGGCGATCGTGAAGGCCAATCTGTTGACGCGGCACCTGCTCTTCGTGGGCTTCGGGCTGGCCGATGACCATTTTCACGAGATCCTGCACGACGTGAAGCGCGCCGTCGGTCGCACCGAGACCGCCGCGACGGCCCTCACACTCTTCCACGACCCGCTCAGCATCGACCTGTGGAGCGGCTCGCTCACCATTGTGCCGATGCTCGCCGAGCCCGCATCGGTGGATGCTCTGCCGCGCGCTGCGCGGGCGCTCGAGCTTTTCTTGGACGTACTCGCGGCCTATTCGAGCGACTCTGAGAGTTATCTGCTGCTGGATGAGTATGCCGAGGGGCTGAGCCCACGTGAACAACACGCTCGACGACTCCTTCGAGAATTGGAGCTCGCGACCGGGCACATCTACCGCCGAAGCTCTTAGCCCCAGCTATGTGGAGCGGGGGCGCGCCGGAGCATGATCGTCGGTGCTCGATGCCACGATCACCTCATGAGTGTTGTGGATGACGACGGGTTGGGCGTGCAAGAGCTGACGGCCGATGAGATCATTCGCAAACTGCGACGTGGCGGGCTGATCGAGCATGTGGGTCGTCGTATGTCGCCGGCCGAAGACGACGGCACTGCACGCGCGGCAGGAATGATGAGTTGCAGTTCGGCATGGACCGGCGACGAGATTCCTGCATATGAACTCCATGCAGCCACCTGGGAGTCGGACTCTTCCGCGATGGCCGACCGGGATGTCGTGCTGGATCACTTTTCTTCCGACTTCACCGACTGGGATCGCTTGCTTTTCGTGATCGGCGGCCCGGGCTGGAGCGTTGCGTGCATAACCGGGCCGCCAGACGCGCTTATCCCCGCCCATCTGCGAGAGCTCGTTCAGTTGGAACTCGGCGGGCGCCTCGTATTGGAAAGACCGTCGCCCGAGATGCGCGGACCGGTCCGCACTTTCTCTTCCGCGGCCGCGCTTGCGGAGCGCCTTCGAGAGATCGGCCTTCACGTCGAACCCCTCGCAGTGCACGAGTCTGCTGAGCTCTTGACGCGAGCACCGGATATGCAGGAGTGGCTCGACGTGGGCGAGTACGCAGCGTTTCGGCTGTCGCCCAAGGATGACCTCCGAAGGACCTGGGTCATCGAGATCATTGTTGAGGATCGGTGGCCATCGACGATGGCCCAACTCGCAGCCTCGATGTTGAACCCGCCAGACGACGAGATCTGGGCGACGTGCGCCGGCGAAGGGTGGTCCTTGACGGTGCATGCTGACGAACTGGAGACCTATCCACCTGTTCTGTTGGCCGCGGAATTGATGGGCGCCTTGGATGGAGGGGCAGTCATCGCGAGTCGGGCCACTCACCCTTCGCTCAGCGATGAGCAGACGATCGAATCGTTTTCGTGGTTCGGTCGTCTTGCGACCATGAGCGAAGACCTCATCGAGTCTCTCGGCAGGTCGCTCGATGACCGTGAGCACGCAGAGCCGCGCGTTCTGGTGACGGCCTGGGGCGTCGGTGAGGAGTCGCTTGGCGTGTGGGCGCGACATGCGTCGTCGTTCTGGGCGCAGACTCGCAGAGCGGCTCGGCTGCAACCCGAGGGTGGTGCTGGCCTCGACACGGCGGGGAAGGCAGCGCGACGTGTCTGCTGGGCAGTGTTGTCGCTGTCGCTCCTCGCTGGTCAGGCCCCTCGCGCCGACGCAACCCTGGATGATCCGCTCGGCAGGGGAGCTCTCATCAGGGACGTCCGATCGTTCGAGGAAGTGGTCGGCCGGCGTCTTACGGGATCACGCCGTCTCCGGCGAACGCTGGATCATGGGGATCCTGGCGACTCTGCATGATCGCCACTTTCTGACGGATTCTGCTGTTGCTCGCCTGTGCGTTCGGCGATTGAGCTCGACACCCGGTGGGTCAGAATCCGAGCGCGCTCGCGCGCGTGTTCGCCGAGAGCGCGAGCTGTTCTCGCCGTTGACGCTGTTATCTCCTTCGCGGCCGCGAGCCCAGCCTCTCCTCCTTCCATCAGCTTGTCTCGCGCGTCGCCCACGGCTTCACGCCAACGTTTCGCTTCGATGTCAGCTCCGTCTTCGGCAAGCCCCAGCGCCTGCTGGAAAGCGGTGATCGACCCGCCCGCCTTGTTCCGAGTGGTGACCGCGGTTCGGGCAGAGATGGGATTCAGCAGTACGCGCTCGTGCGCATCGGCGGCCGCTTCGTCAAGTCGCCTCACGAGCTCTCGAGTCGCTGAGGTGAGAAGCTCGATTCGCTTGGCACGTGCTGCGCGCAGTGACTGACGGTGCAGGTCGAGATCATCCGGTGCACTGTCGAGCACGCGGTCGAGCTCGAGCACCGCGACGCTGTCTGCGAGCCGGAAGCAGTGCGCGAGAACTGCGAGCCACTGCTCGACGGTGCCCGTTATCTCGCGGGCGAGTTTCGCGCGGTCATCGACGTGCTTCTGCTGCTCAAGCTTTTCGGTGAGCGCGGCGAGCTGCCGCACGGCGTAGGCCTGTGTTCGCGCGATCGTCATGGCGGTGCCCTGCACTTTCGACCACGTCACATCTGAGACTCGACCCATGTGCTCACGCGTGGTCATGGCGTCGTCGACAATGAGATCGACGCCGATCATGTCGGCCAGCACGGCGTCCTTCTGAGCGCGAAGGATGTCGTCAACCTTCTCGTCGATGACGGCGAGGTACTGATTGATCTCGTCGATCGACTTCTGCAGCGCCATCTGGTTGAGCATGCCGCCGAGGCCAGTCAGGAAGGCCGGGTTGGTGAGGCTGGCCCCGGCACCCCGGGTGAACTGCACGAGGTGCTTGATGCCACCCTTCTGGCGCTTGGCGTAGACGACCCCCATCTCGAGGCCCGTCTTGGTGTTGCGCATGAGCTCGTACTTCTTGACGACCTCGTACGACTCTTTGGTCAACTTCACCCAGCGCCCGGAGTGCTCCGCGACGATCCCGCCTGCCTGCAGACCGGCGCCCGTCAGAGCGGCGGTGCCGGCGATGCGATCCAGACGCAACTCCGCAGATTCGAGCCCTTCGGCCCGCAGGAACTGCTCGACGGCCGTGGCATAGCCGATGACAGCGAGGCCGTCGTCGTCAGCCACCAGTTGAATCTGCTCCTGGCCGGCTTCAGTGCCCATGGCTTCGGCGTCGGCTTGGTCATCGATCTCGGCCATGGGGCTCCATCGTCAGTGTCGCCGTTGGAGGGCCGAAGCCCTTGCTTCCTATCTAGGACTCGTCCCCGACATCCAGCGCCGCAAACTTGCCCGCCATCGTGGGATTCCCCCGCGTCAGCTTCTTGATGGTGACGTCCTGCGCCTTGTCGTTGGCCAACCGTAGGTTGCGCTCCGACCCGAGCAGCGCATCCTTGACCTTCTGCAGGCGGTCGATCGCCTTGTCGATTTCTGAGATGGCCTCCTGAAACTTGCGCGAGGCGAGATCGTAGTTGCGCGAGAACCCGCTCTTGAAGCTCTCGAGCTCGTTCTCGAAGTTGGTGATGTCGACGTTCTGCGCCTTCACCAGCGCCAGCTCCTGCTTGTACGCGAGCGAGCCCAGCGCCGCATTCCGCAGCACCGTGATGATCGGAATGAAGAACTGCGGCCGCACCACGTACATCTTCGGGTAACGGTGCGAGACGTCGACGATGCCGGTGTTGTAGAGCTCGTTGTCGGGCTCGAGCAGCGACACGAGCACCGCGTACTCGCAGCCCTTCTCGGTGCGGTCCTTGTCGAGCTCTTTGAAGAAGTCCTCGTTCTTCTTCTTGGTCGCGGTCGTGTCGCTCTCGTTCTTCATCTCGAACATGATCGACACGATCTCGGTGCCGGCCCCGCCATCAGCCGAAGCACCCCCACCCGCCGACGAGCCGGCGTAGTCGCGGAAGATGTAGTCGCCCTTGCTGCCCCAACGCGCGTCGTTGTCCTTCTCGAAGTACGCGTTAGGAAAGGCGGTGGCGCGGATGCGGTTGAACTCGATCTCGCAGTGCTGCTCGAGCGTCTCGCCGACCATCTTGGTCGACAGCTTCGCCTTCATGTCGCGCAGCCGCTCGATGGCATCGTCGCGGTCTTTGATCTGCTGCTCGTACTTCTCCTGCAGCGCCTTCTCGCCGAGCGCCTTCTGCGCTTCGGCCAGCTCGAGGTCGGCCTTGAGCCGGTCGCGCTCTTTCTCGACGCGCGTCGTCGCTTCGATCACGGCCAGCTGCTTCGCCTGCTCTGACGCCTGGATGCTCGCCTTCAGCCTCTCGACCTCCGCCGCCTTCTCGGCCAGCTGGTCGTGCAGCTTCGCCGCCAGCTTCGCCTCGGCCAACTCAACAGCGGATGTCGTCTCGGCCTTGGCCTGCTCGAGCTCGCTGAGCAGCTTCTCGCGCTCGGCCTCGGCGTGCGCCTGCGCGAGCTTCAGCTCGTTCTTCTTGTCGCGCTCGGCGGCCTCGAGCCGCTCGTGCAACTGCTTCTCGAAGTCGGTGTCGCGCACCTGCTTCAGGATGTCGGCGTATCCGGCCTCATCGATCGTGAAGGCCTTCCCGCAGTTCGGGCAGATGATCTCGTGCATGGGGCTTGCCCTTCAGGTCTCGTGCGTTGCTGGACACCGAGCGGTCAGGCCAGAGGCTTGCCGCGGACGACCTGAGAAAGCGGATAGGAACGCACGTTGTCATTGCCCCGCGTCGCCTCATGACGGATCAAGATATGGCCTGGTCGTTTCTCATCGAGTCCGGCGACAATGCCCGTCCAGTCGAGTCCCAGCCTGTCGACAACGACGACCTTTGCCCCCACATTGGCCTGCCCCCTGACCGGCTTCGCGGCTGGCGTTGCTGCCGCCGGGCTGGCTCGAGCCGGGACAACCCGAGCCTGCGGAGGCGCAGCTCCTCGAGCGGGGGTAACTGCGTCCTGGCGGTTCCCCTTCGCGTTACCAACCGGCAGGAGGCTGCGGACGAGCTGTAGTGAGGCGTCGGAGGATGGGCGACGCTCGGGGCTGAACTCCAGCATCGGTTCGATCACCTGTCGAACAGCAGGCTCGAGTTCGCCCAGTCTGGGGCGTTCCTTCATCGCGCGGCGAACCACGTCGTCATCCCCGTACGGATCCACAGCCCACAGATCCCGCAGGCGCACACCCGCGGCAATTGCGAGAGTCACCCCTAGCTTGAAGATGTCAGCCGCCGGGGCGAAGTCTCGTTCCTCGATGACGCCATCAAGCTGTTCGGGCGCGAAGAATCCCGGGGTTCCCCCGAAACGACCTCTCACGTTCGCGCGCGAGACGAGACCAAAATCGATGAGGCGCGCCTTGCCAGGTTCCAGCATGACGTTATCCGGCTTCAGATCGAGGTGCACCAGCCCGACGCCATGAATCGCACTCAGGGCGGCGAGGATGTCGTGGGCGAGGTCAAGTAACTGATTCTGGTCGAGCGGGCCTTGTGATCCGACTTGCTCGCCAAGACTCCGACCGCTGATGAGCTCGGTCGCGAACCAAGGCACCTCCCAGCCCGCCTGTGTGGACTGGCGAGCTGCCTGATAGACCTTCGGAATGTAGGGGCTGTCGATCTTGCTGAGAGCCATTGCCTCATTGAGGAACTCATTGGCTTCGCGCTCGAGCCACTCGTCGAAGCGTTGGGTCGGGATAGGAACCTCTTCCGGCGCTGGGGGAAGCATCAGCTTGACGACGGCGCGTTCGAGTTGGCCACCGGCAACCGCCACGCGTGTGAACGACTGACCGTCCTTCTTCCAGATGGCGCGCCACGTTGTTCCCTGACCGCCACGGCCCAGTGGTTCTGTCAACTCCCACTGGCCGACCTGGCGACCCCGAATTACCTCTTGAAGTGAAGCCTTTCCAACATGCAGCGCTGCCACAGTCAGTCCTCTTCGCGCGGAATGCGGTTGTAGTGCACGGTGAACGACTTGGCGATGGGACGAAACTCCTGACGCACTTCTGCGAAGGCGTTTGTCGGCTTCTCCCAGATGTCCAACCCCTTGCCGAGTTGAATCCGCCAGCCAAGATCGGTGACGATCCAACGGTCGTGGATCGTCGGATCCCACTTCACCGAGAGCTTGATCCCGAATGACTCCGCGGCATTCCGGATCGCGAGGAGCATCTCGAGCTGCTTTCGCTTGAACTCGATCCTGTCCTCTTCAATCGTCTCGAGCGTCACTTCGAGCTCGTCTGTCGGATCCTTCGTCACCGCGAGCAGACTGAGTAGGTCGGTGAGATTGCGGCCTTGGTGGAACATGCGAATGTAGCCGTCGACGATCGTGATCCTCTTCGCCCCGACGAGCCAGGGCAGGAGCAGGTTCTCATAGGAAACACCGGTCTGACCGGCCTGGAAATCGCGGAACCCCTCGAAAAGCTCGGGCGCACCCGGCGCAGTGGGTTCGACGACGACCGCGTCTTCGGGGACCGGGAGCGGCGGAGCAACCGACACCGCGCTACGTTGCTCGGTGCGAGGTACCACTGGTCGGACGTACACCGGCAGGGGCCCCTCATCGATATCGCCGTCGTCGGATACCGCATTCCAGTCGCGCCGATAGAGCTGCGGGTACTGGATCTCCTCAAGGGACTGCACATCCCGCCACACACCAAGCGCATCCTGATAGCGGAATCGGGGCGGGTTCTCGCGCATCGTGGGGTCGATCCGGAGAATCTGATCCTTCACCCTCTTGCGGCCTTCGATGGCAAATACGAGGAGGTCCTCGATCTCGTCTTGCGTTGCTTCACCAGATGGGTGGATCAGCTTCATGAGACCGGAAAAGGTCTTGCGGATGCCGTCCTGATCGCGCGTCACGATCGAGGTGTCGAGCGTGAAGTGCTGCTTGTACTTGTCGGAGAAGTCCTCGCTCCGGAGCGAATGCAGCACTTCTGCCAGGTAGTCGACAACGAAGCCGTAGCCGCTGGAGAACATCTCGGAACGGACTGGCGAGACCTCCCAGCCTGGGATGTAGTGGTGGATGCGGTCAAGCCAGGCCGGGTCGCGGTAGGAGGGCGGCAGTTCGTCGAAAAGGTCGGTGTTCTTCAGCATGAACGGCACGGTGTGCGTCGTGTTGCCGATGAACGCCATAGACGCCTCCGCACCGTAAACGCTCGTGCCGCGCGAGAACGACTTGTTCGCCAGGTAGTTCTTCATGACGTTGACGAGGTTCTGGTCAGTCTTCTTGTTCGATGCGAACTCGTCGAAAGCCACGCAGTCCCAGTACCCGACGAGACCGATCTTGCCGGAGGCGTTGTTCACGAAGAGCTTGGCGACCGTAACCTCGCCGCCGGAGATGAGAATGCCGTTCGGCGAGAGTTCGCTGAACGTGTGCGACTTGCCAGTGCCCTTTGGTCCGAGCTCGATCAGGTTGTAGTTGCGCTCGACAAAGGGGATGAGGCGCGTGAGGGCGATGAGCTTCCCGCGCCGGCTGAACTGCTCGGGGTTAAGCCCGATAGACTGAGTTAGGACGTCGATCCACTCGTCGGTCGTGAAGGCCTTGCGGCTCTCGAAATACCGGTCGAAGTCGATGCCGGCAATCTGAATTGCTTTCAGGCTGCCAAGTTGCCACGGGACGGATCCAGGACTGTCGTTGTGGACGTACTCGATATCGCATATGCACCAGACGCCGCTCACGAGAAGCTTCTCGTTGGCTTTCACTGTCTGCGCGTCGATGACAACCTTGCTGATCTGGAGGTTCTCGAACGACGCCTCGTAGACGTCGTCCTTATCGTTCAGGACGACCGAGACCCGGTCGATGATTCGGTACTTGCCCTTCTGCTGAATCTTCGCCTTGATGAGCATGTGCTCGTTTCGGTGGACGTAGTGATCGGCGAGAATCCGGCGAACGTTATCAATGCCCTCCTGGATCGTCGCCTCGTCGTCAGTCGCGGCGTACTGACCGAGGAGGTACTCGAGGACGTAGCCAGGGACAACGGCATTGCCCCTAACAGCCTTGACGAGGTCCTTGCGGACAACGACGCCGTCGAAGTGCTGGTTGATCTTCCGGTCGAGCTCCGACTGCTCGGGAGCCTCCACCGGAACATAGATGTCCTCGCCGGGGAGCGAGGCGAGCTCGCTCAGGGCCGCATCGAGATCAGTCATCCTGCGCTCCTCCTAGAAGTCTGCCTGGAACGAGCGCTTCAGCTTGTACACGGCCTTGGTGACGAGGCGCCACTGCGTCGTGTTCGGGATCTGCTCCTCAAGCCTAAGTTCGACGTCCTTGTTGTTGTGGTGGTCCGCTTCGGCCCGCAAAGACATTTTGGCAGGGACATAGCGCGCACTCGGGTCTGACGACTCGGAGTTGAACTTGAGCACGACCTCGTTGGAAAGCAGCTCATCGCCGAGGTAGATGCCAGCCCGAAGCTCACGACCCTGCACCTTGTCGCTCACAGCTTCGCTCTGGTGGATGTCGACCGCGAGAATGCTGGTGGTGATGTTCGGCGACTTCTGCTGGATGGTGACGTTCACGGGGCGCACGGCCGTCTTGCCCGAGTCTGCATACGTCACCGAGATAACCGGCACCACGACCTCCTGGAGCGTGGCACCACCGTGGACGTACCTCGCGCCGGAGCCCTGCAGCTTCATCCGCTTCGTCCCCTTCGGGATCAGCACCTCGTAGTCGCTGGAGAGCCCGAGTTGCGCCGGGGTGAAGTGCCGGAAGGCGGGATCGGCCTTGAGCCCACGGCCAATCACGCGGCGACGGTCACGATCGTGGATCTCGTCGCCCTGGGGCTCCGCGGAGAGGTAGCCGGCGTCGTCGAGTTCACGATCTTGAAAGAGGAATCCGTGATCCGCCGTGATGAAGATCGAACCGACCTCGGCCTTGGCGAAGCGGCTCACGAGGAGCACCAGCTCGTCGATTGCCCGGGCCGCGGCACCGAAGACCTGCCGTTCGGTGCCGATCTTGTCGCCGGTCGCATCTATTAGGTTGTGGTAGACGTACATAAGCTGCTGCTGCTGCGTCTTGGCGCGCAGCTCTTTCACCGTCAGCCCCGCTAGGTCCTCCGCTTGAATCGCGATCCCTCCGACGGGTTCGAGAATCTTCCCGCGGTTCGCCGTACCGTCGGTCTTCTTGCCGTCCACCTCAGTGAGCGCTCTGACGCCGGTAAAGCCGATCGTCTGGTGCGGCAGAAGCGCGGCCATGCCGAGCTGCGTGTAGCTTGGCAGGACGCCTAGCGTCGGCTCGATGCTGGCGTCAAAGCCAAGCTTCGTCTTGTCCTCCTTGAATCTGCGGAGACGGGTACGGAGCTCGTCTGCGACCTCGTACCGGAGCGCGTCGGAGATGATGACGATGACCCGCTTGCCCTTGTCAAGCTGCGGCCGGACGTACCAGGAGAAGAAGGCCGCCTGTGCGCGCACGGCCGACGACTTCCACTCCGCGGTGGCGTCGACCTGGACCTGCCACGCAGTTGCGAGCGGGCCGACGTACTTGTTGGAGTAGAAGTTCTCCACCTGCTCGACGAGCGGCTCGAGCGGCGTGGCGTGCTCGGTGCTGCGCGCCGCGTGGTTGAAGTGCCGGTAGAGCTGATCGATCCGATACCAGTCGGAGGCGTACCGCTGCAGGCCGTCGTCGAATCCGCTCATTGCCGGGGCGAAGGCGTCGATCGCGGCGAGAAGTTCGCTCGCGGCGAGAATGGCCGTGTAGACAGTCTCATAGGCCGCGAACCAGAAGGTCGTCTGACGCCGGCGGACGGCGTGGGCTACTTCGTGGGCGGCGATCGACTTGTCGGCGACTCCGGCCGCGAGGTCGCTAATAATCTTCCTGTCGATGGACTCGAACGCATCCGACGCGAGTAGCTCACTCCACGCCCGATCCTGAAGGGAGGACGCGACCTGCAGTGCGTCCTCTGCTTTTCGCGCGAGGCGTGCCATCGCGTCGCTACTGGTCTTGGAATCGCGCCAGCGGGAGTAGTCAATCTCGACGTTTCGCCCCGCGGTATCGGCTGCAAAGCCATCGTGGGCCGACCGGAACAGCCAGAGCACGAAGTCGTCGATGGTCGGCGACGAGGACGCGTACCCGTAGGTGGCTTGCACCCCGCGCCAATAGAAGTTGATCAGACCGTGATCTTCGAGTGCCCTGAGTCCAACACTCTCGCCATTGGCTAACTCGACGAGGAGCTGGCGGGAGAGTTCGCTCAGGGAGTGCTGCTCTGTCTTCAGCAGGACTGCACACATCTTCGCGAGCACGAGCGTCTTCGGGTCGTTGGTCGAGATCCGCTTTTTAAGTCGCTCGCGTCGGTCCGCGGCGTTGAAGAAGCCGGGGTACTCGGTGATGACTGTACGGGCAGCCCGGTCCGTGAGCCCGAGGTCGTCTCCGACGAGTACTTCCTTGTCGGCAGTGAAGTGGCCGTAAGCGAACTCGAGATCGAGAAGCCAATTGGTCAGGTCTTCCCGGTACTCGTAGGTTAGGTAGACGATGAAGTTCTGCCTACGCTCCTCACGTAGTAGTCGATTCTTCACCGAAAACTCATTGCCCGCGACCCGAATCACTTTTACGTTGCCGAGATCCGCGGCGAGATCGTCTAGGCGCTCTGCGTACTCACCAGCCGGGTCGTGCCAGAAGACGATATGCCGGTTCTCGATCTTGGGCCCGCTGGCGAAACGGGAGGCAAGGCTCCTCACCAGCGGGTCTGAGCTAGTCAAGGCTTCCGCCCTTGTTGAGGCCGATGTCCTTGAGTGCACTCCCAAACTTCTGGTAGTTGACGAGCACGCCGTCGTCGAGGTCGAGCGAGATCTGCTGCGAGGCGAGGCTATATAGCTCCCTCTCGTAGTCATCGAGCTCGATCAGCACCTTCCGCACGCGGTCCGCTTCCTTTTGCGCCGCGGCGACCTCACGAGCGCCGGCACCGCTCGCGACGATGTGCTCTTGCCTCGTCAGCTCCGCCTCGAGCTTCTTCATGTACTCACGAAGGTAGTCGTTCAGCACCGTTGAGACCGTCGACGGGCTGTACCGATGGAGGTAGACCAGGGCGTTGAACGACCCCTTCGGCGAGGAGAACAGCCAGTAGATCGGGCGCTTCTTGTACCGCGAGACGTGGTCGTCGTAGAACTTCGACATCACCGACTTCGTTCCAGGCCTGATGAAGTACTCACGGAGGTCCTTGACCCCAAGGCAGTCCGTAACGAACTTCAGGTTCTCGGCGAAGTGCTGCTCACCGAAGGCAGCTCGCAGGAACTGGCGGAACTTTGCGACGATGTCATCCTCAAACCAGGCCCCATCCACAATGGGAATCACGTTGTCCTTGTCTGGCATGAACGATGGCGTCGGCAACTCCGCCAGGTAGTCCTGAAGCGTGCTCCCCTGGTCCGCGAGGATCAGACCCGGCTTGTCGAGGCTATAGCGTCCGAACATGCAGCCGACAGCATGTGACACAAGATCGAGTACCACCTCGGCGACCGCGGAGGCCTGCTGCTGATCTGGGGTGCCGCCAAAGCGGAACTCCGGGTTCCGCGTCAACGAGACGTCGGCCGTGTTCACTTGGGGGGTGACCTCACCCCGCAGCTGATAAGACTCGATAACTTCTGCATTTACAGCCGCCTCGATCGCGGCCGTGTCGCGGGCAGCGCTGATGCCTAGTTTGACAACTGCCAGAACCGCATCTCGCAAACCTGGGCGCGCGTCGGCGGCCAGGATTTGAGGCGAAGAAAAATCAATCGAGGTCTCCTGCGAGTCCCAGTCTGCCCGAGCGATCGCAATCAAGGCACGCACGCGGTCATCAATCGAAGCGTATGAGGACCTGATCACAGGGAGCCCCGCGATGTTCCCGGCCGTGAAATTGATTGTAGGAGCGATAGCACCAAGGATCGCCGTCGCGATAGGAGAATTCGCGAACGCCAACATGCCGAAGAGGTCCGCTTGGGTCTTCGGGAAGAATGTGTTACCCGCCGAATCAAATATCTGGCCTTGGGGTTGGTACCGAAATGCCGGGAGACCCGCACTCACACTTGACCAAGTGACTCCGGGCCTGAAGTAGTGTGACTTCCCGTCGTGCCTGTGCCCCGGGAAGGTTGCCATCGCCGCGACACCTGTCCTGTCGTATCGAAGTACGTGTTCGACATTCCCGTACCAGCGGCGAAACTGACCGCCCTTGTTGTACGGGAACCACTTGGATTCGCTGTTCTGAGCTTCAGGCACCGAGCTAAAACCCACACCAATCGCCGAGAAGGCAACTTCCCACCATTGCCGGATCACCTCAGCGTTCTTGCCCGTCGACAGGCCCTGCTTGACATCTGCTAACTGGTCTAAGCGCTGCCCCATCCGGAATGAGTCGCGAAGGGCTTGTGACAGCCAATACGCCAGCGGCGAACCGGGCACGACGCCAAACTGATCAGACGAGACTGCGAATACGCCTTCGCTTGAACGCACGGCATTGCGAAGCGCCAAAGCCTTGGTTGCTTCTCCCCGTCTATCAACAAGTCGAAAGAAAACGCCGCGGTGGCGAGGTAAAGCCTGCTTGCTCAGGACGAACGCAGTGGTCCCTACAACCTCGCCGCCAATGCTGTCAAATGCCCCGCTTCCCAGATGGGCCATCGTAGTGATGGTGTCCTGCAGGAGCAATTTTTCTCGGAGCCCGCGGAACGACTTCAAGAACATCCACGACTGCATCGTGATCATTCCAACCTGTCCGCAACTTCGAACGAGAGAAACTGCGCGCTCGATGAACATGGCAAAGAGATCAGTCTTCGAATTGGGGTAGTTCGCACGGGCAAATTCAGACAATGCGGCGTCCATATTTGCGTTCCCCATGTAGGGCGGGTTTGCTACAACGACTGTGTATCCCCCCGCTAGGTAAAGCGCCTGCCCGAGCAAGGTGCTCGCTTTCTCGAGAGCCGCGCCGTGCATGAGGTCACCGTCCGCCGTCGCAGCCTCGGTCACTGCCTGGAGCAGCGCGATGAGCTGCTCATTCGGCTGGATCAGTGACCCGAAGATGTCCGCGTGCTCGAACGACTTCCAGAACTCATCGGCATCAGCGCGAACAACACTCGCACCTCTAGTTAGCGACCAGAGGTAGTCGAGCTCCGAGGGATCGAAGGATACATTTTCCAGCACTCGAATGTTCGGCTGGACCGGGTTCTTCAGGAACGACTTGCGCCGCGAGGCCGCCTTCATCGTCAGGGCAAAGGCCGCGAGAGCGCCGGCTCGCGGGTCAATCTCAACCCCGTAGAGGTTGTGCTGAAGGATCAGGCTGGGAATCTCGGACGGCGCATAACCTTCCTCTTCGTAGATCGCGTAAAGCAGATCGAAGGCGTAGGTGAGCATGTGCCCGGACCCGGCGGCCGGATCCAGCACCTTCAACTCCTCTGGTTTCGACACCCTGAGAAAGTTGGTCTCCTCGTCGAGGGGCGCAATGTAGTAGTCCATTTGCTCGGCCAGCCTGGAGTGCGGGTAGTTGAGTAGCCATAGGCGGCCGAGAGAGTTCTCGATGAGGTAGCGGACGATCCAGTGCGGCGTAAAGAGCTGCGTCGCGGCCGGAATCTCCGCAGCACCTGCCTTTCTCCTCTTCTTGAAGCCATCGAAGACTTCATCCTTTCGTTCCGAGATATAAAACTGGTAGAGCCAGCCGATCACCTCGACGTCGTCGCACACCTCCTCCGTGAGCACCGTGACCGCCCGGCCACGCAGCGAATCGGCGGAGAGCAGGCCGGTCGGCATTAGCAGCTCCGTGTAGTCGCCTTCCCGCTCGAACATGAACGGCATCGCTTTGTTCCAGAAGCGGGAGTACGCCTCCAGCAGCAGCCCGTACGCGGCACCCTGGGGGTCGGCACCATGGGCACCAGGAGCCAGCAGTGCGGTCACTGCGGCCTGCGTCTTCAGGGACACGACCTCACTGTCGAAGTCGCCACCCTTCGCGTCCGAGAGCACCTGCGGCTGCCCAGTGGACTTCCCAGGCCCCGGCGAGACCACTCCGACGCCGGTGTAGCCCTTCGCGTCCATGTAGCGGAGCGCGATGATCCGGTTGAACCAGGTGTATGCGACGCGATCGACCACCGCTTCACGGCTGGTCTGCTCGACGGCACGCTCCAGCGTCGCAACCGAGCCGGGCTGCTCGGCTCGCGCATTCGAGCCAGGGGCCAGCACTACGTCTAGCCGGGCGGAGACCTCTTTCATGAGGTCGGTGCGGGCTTTTGTAGCGAAGGACTTGAGCGTAGCTGTTTGCATCAGCGCGTGATCCTCTTCCCCTCTGCGACGGCGGTGGTCAGCGCTGTGCGTAGCGCCTCGATGTACTCGTCGACGTCGGCCTCTGACGCCAGGACCTGCTTGCCCCCTTGTATCGGGATCTGTGTGATTTGGATGAATTGCGGGGCAGCCTTGGACCGAATTCCGGGCGTCACGGAATCCTGTGCTCCCTCACCACCCGGAATCGGATTAGCGATCGACACCGGCCGTGCGGCGGCGAGCTCGGCGAGGAGACGCGGGAAGGTCGTTTGGGCGAACGCCGCAGGCGCTAGCCGCAGCTTCGCGATGCTCGTCTCCTGCTCGAGCATCGCGATCTCAAGGTCTATCGCGCCGATGGAGTCCTGTTGCGCGTCTTCTGGTGCCGCCCTGAAGTACTCCGTATCCTCCAGGTCACTTCGACGCGCGAGGATCGCGCCGGTCGCCTTCTTCTGTTCACCTGCGATAAGCGCGTCAAGCTTCGAGCGGAGCTCGTCGACCGCAGACTTGAGCTGGTTCACCTTGTTACCCCGGAAGATCGCGGGATCGGCGACCAGCGACTCTGCGACCGATGCGGCTCCGTTTGGCAGGTAGCTGAGATTTCCTGAAGCCTGCTGAAGGAACTGCTGCGCGCCGTCGAAGATTCCGGCCTGCGGCCCGTTGATGAACTGGTCGACGGGCACGATGACGTCGTTCTTCGCGTCGATCAGCTCGTCTCCGCGGGCGAACTCGCCGAGGTACCAGGTAGGCGCCTTCCCGACGACGGCCTCAAGCAAATCGATCGGGCCCTGGAGCGCTGTCGTGAAGGGGTAGCGGGAGGTCTGGACAATGCTCTTCAGCTGATCGAGCTTCGCCCTAAGCCGTTCCGCACCGTGCTGGGCCAGCTCGATTGGATCCTTCGGCGGGTTGGCCTCGTCGAAGAAGTCCTTCACGAAGTCGGCGAACACCTTCACCTTTGTTGGGTCGAAGGTCTCCTGCTTGCGGACGATGAGGCTCGCGTGCCGCTGCGAGTTGCGAAGCTGCTGCGCGACCTCCGAGCGCTTGAGCGCCACGTTGTCGAGCTCAATTGTGATCTGACCCTTCCCGTACAGGTAGGCGATGGTGCACAGCACGGAGCCGTAGTTCCACCCGTAGGGCTTCGCCAGGAACTGGTCCACGAGCTTCTTGACGGTGACCTGCTCGCCAAGCTTGTCACGCTGCAGCACGCCGACCTTGTAGACCTCGTCTGCCGGGGTTTCGAGCTGGCCCCCGAGAGTGCCGAGCGTGTTGTCCTCAGACTGGACGTACTTCGCGACGTCGGATTCGGGGAACGATTTGCCGCCGAGCAAATCGAGCTGTGGGTAGGTTTTGGCAACCAGCGCGTTCATCCCATCCGCGACCCGTGCCTCCGCGGATGTTGCTGACGTGACCACCTCGACAGTGTCGACGACAAGAATTGCCTTGCCGACAGCCTCCTTGACGCGCTCGGCAAGCTCCTTCTCGCGCGTAGTGCTCTCCTGCGACTTCTGGTCAAGGATGCGCTTCACGCTGTCGGTGATAGCGATTCCCTGCTTCTGCTTGATGTACTTGGTCGTCTTGAGGAGCATCGTTAGCTCGCTGAGGAGTCGCTTGTCGGGGTCAAGAACCACCCGGAGTTCAGCCTTGCCGGCGCCCTGGAGTCGAATGTTGCCGAACTCGTTGGGGTTCGCCGGAGTGATGAAGTGCGCGATCAACTCCCTCTGCTGACTCTTCAGCGCGTCGTCCAGCATGTACCCGAGCGGGAAGTCCTGATTCGTCTTTGTGTAGTGGAACTTCGCTTGCTGCTTCATGACGTGGAGATGCAGAAGCTTGAAGAGGTGGTCCATGACCTCCGACGAGTCGACCTCGACCCCCTTTATCTCCTTCTCGATGTCTTGCTCTTCGTTCGTCAGGTAGGAGTACACGTCGCCGTTGCGCTGGATATAGGTCTGCTGTTCCAGCAGTGCCAGAGCCTCCTTGACCGACTCCTGAAGCGCCGGAAGGTTCAGCCCAAAGCGGTCGTAGACGAGGACGGTAAGGTTCCGCGCAGTCGCCGTGAATCCGTCGACGTACTTCACCAAGAAAAGCGCTTTGAGAAGCCGAACGGCGAGCGGGTTGTCGAGGTGCTGTTCGGCGAGTTGCACCTGCTTCTGGGGTGCGGACTTGAGAGACGAGCGGATCCCTTCGAACATCCGGTCAAAGCTCGCGAGGGTGCCGAGTTCTGCAACCCCAAGATCCTTCGCGACGTGCTGGACGACCCCGAGCATGGATCGTTCGCCGACAGCCGTGTTCTTCCCCTCGAAGGCGTTGTGCTCGGAAAGGCCCTCGATCGCCTGCTGGAAAAGCGGAAACTGGTAGGTCACAAACGGGTAGGTCCCCACGAAGAGGTCCTCCGTTGTGTAGTTCTTGTAGGTCTTCGCGCCGTCGGCGAAGTCGAACAGCGTCTTGAAGTTGGCCGCCTCGGCGCCATAGACCGTCCGGAGCGCCGCGTGCCCCGAGGTGTTCTTCTCGAGGAGGCGCTTGCGGATGACCTCCTCGACGTCCTGACTGGTGAGCTTCACCCGCACCTTGAAGCGGCCCTGGATCTTCGAGAAGTCCTGCGCTTGTCTCTTCGTCTGATCGCCGATGATCTTCTCCATGTCCTCCTGGGAGGTCACGAAAACCCAGGAGCGACCCTTGGCCTTCGTGTTCAACGACTCGGCGATCGTCTGGAGATTGAGCATCAGCTTCGTGTCGTCGCCGATGAACTGGCCCACCTCGTCCACAAAGAAGTTGAGCCGGGTCCCCGTCGGCTGTGCATCGAGCCAGGTCACGACCTCATCGGCGAAGTCCTCGATTGAGACCGCGTAGTCGTTGCTGTACTGCTTGAGAATGTCGGTCGGCGCGTCGCCGCCGACGACCTCGGCGTAGGCTCGATCGATGTTGCGGCCCTGGATGATGTAGTTCTTGCGCTCATCGAGCCACGGTTTGCCGGTCAGTCGCTGGAAGGCGTCCTGGAACGCCTGGTAGTGCCCGGACTGGTCGAGGTCGCGCTCGAAGCGGGCGACGTGCCCCTGGTTGCCGAAATAGCCGCGGGACTCATCGAAGACCTTGACGAACACCTTCAGCAGCGCGTCGGTGGCGTCCTTCGTGATGATGGTCGCCTTCTGGTCGATGTTGAACAGCAGGCTCTTCGCCGGGATCTTGTCCGCTTTGCCGAGCAGGCTCGGGAGGAAGGCGTCGTGCGCCTTCCCCCGGAAGGTCTTGGACACCTTGTCACGCGGGAAGTCCTGGCCTTCCACGTCGCCGAGCAGGTGGGCGAGCATCTTCAGCATGTGCGACTTGCCCGAACCGAAGAAGCCGGAGATCCACACCCCGTTCGCGGTCGTGTAACTGACGTACTCCTCGAGGAGGCGCTGCAGTTCCTTCGCGGCTTCATTGGTGAGCACATACTCCTCGACTTCGGTGCTCAGGTGTTCTGCATCGTCGGCTTTGATTACGCCTTCGATCGGGCGCTGAACGTTCTTCTCGAAGATGTCGTTGAGGATCATTGAGTCACGCTTCCTGTTCCCGGATGTCCTTGGCCCGGTAGTACTGGTCGTCTTTCATCACGCCGAAGAGCACGAGCGACGACCCGAGGGTCTGGGACTGCTCGTAGCGCCCAGGGAAGAACATGAGCATCGGCTTGTTGCTGGCGATGGTTTGGATGTTGTTCAGCACATTGTGCGAACGGATGTAGGGAAAGACCTCGCCGATCCCGGTGAGGAAGAAGATGTCGAACGGCTGAGCATCCAGTCGCGCTTGAATCGCAGGCGCGAGGTCGTCGCCAGGATCGAGCATGGAGCGCAGGCCCTCGCGGAAGTCATCCTTCGGCGTGTCCGGCTCCATCGCGATGAGGTCGTCCCAGACGCCGCGGTCCTTGAGCAGTTCGACCACAAGGTCGTAGAGTTTGACCTCGAGGACCTCGATGCCCTGTTGTGCAAGCTTCGTCTTGATCCGCTTCTTGGACTGGGCGATCTCGAGCGCGTCGGTGGGCTCGTAGGGGTAGATGAAGAACGGCACCTCGCCGCTGAGGCCCTCCATGTTGCGGAATCGTCTTCCGGACATCACAGCGACCAGGTGGTCTTCCCACCTCGCCACGTCATGGGTGCTCATGCAATCTCCCTCGTCGGAAAGAAGCGCACATCGCTCGGGGTGCGTCGAACAAGGTGCTCCCTAACACGGCCTGACAGAACTGTGGGAAGGATCATGCCGCCCTCCGAGATCAAGTTCGCCTCGCGGAGCATCGTGAAGAGATTGCTGCGTAGCTTGCGATAGGTGGCAGGCTCCAACTCGGTGAGCTCGTCATGCCACAGGCTCTTTACGCTGACAAATGCGTCGAAGTGCTCGTGTGTCAGCTCAGTCTGCACGAGGAGGAAACGTTCGCGGAGCACCTCCTCGGCGAACTCAGCGATAAGCGCATATCGACGGCAGGTTGCAGTCCACATCAGTTGCGCCAGTTCATCACTCGTTGCGTCGGCGAGAAGCTCGACCTCTTCCAGATTCAGGGTCTCCAAGCGCTGAACGAGTTCGCGCGACCACCTTGTTGCGGTGGCTGCGGTACGAGCCCGAAGAAGGTTGTCGGCTTGAAGAGCCTCACGAACCTCAGCCCAGTCCCGAAGCTGAAGATAGAGTTCTGCGGCGATGGGTGCCCCCGCGAGATAGAGAGCGCCTGCGGTAAACGAAAGCTGGTATCGCTGCGGATCAGGTGCGAGATTAATCGGCGCCTCCCCGGCGTGACTCAGACGGCAATCGATAGTTGGGACAGTCTATGAAGTAATGCCGACATCGCCGCCCTACCGAGAATGCACGGGGTGTCGGCAAAGTCTCCTCCCCCTCCAGAAAGACTCTCATCGGTCCCGCCAGATCTGCTCCCAGCTGTCGGCCGTGATCTGGTCGGTCGGGGTGACCACCAGCTCGGGGTTGTCGAGCATGTCGACGAACGCGGCGGCCGGCAGGGGCATCCATCCCGCGCGATACGCACGCTGCATGAAGGTGCGCTCCCCCTCGACGCTGAACGACGTGACGAGGGTGACCCGGGCGGGATGCACGATCGGGTCGATGACCAGGTACCAGCGCTGCAGGTCGGCAACGCGTCCGTAGGTCGCGCGTAGGTCATCCCGCGTCGGATTCGGCGGCAGCCACCAGTTGGCGTTGACGCGCGGCGAGATCGCAAAGACGCGGCGACCACCCTCGGTCGCCCACCAGACGTCTTTCTTGAGCGACTGCTTCTGCCCCGCGGTCAAGCCCGGCCATTGCATGTAGCCGTGTTCGTCGATGACGGCGTGCTTGAGCAACGGATGCTCGGCCGCGCGCTCGATCGGCACGTGGACCGGCTTCAACGGGCCGCCCACCGCCATCGCCAGGCCGATCTCGTCCTCGGTGAACTCCGGTTGCTTCTTCTCGGGGCTCATCGGGTCACCTCCGCGGTGGTGGCGGTGGCGGCGCGGTTGAGGGCGGCGGCGTCGAGCGAGAGGTCGGCGTCAGCGGCATCGAGCCAGGCGTGCAGCATGCCGACCACGTTCGCCCAGGCGCGCGGGGTCTCGGTGCGGGGTTGGTAGCCGCCCGCTCCTCCAACGAGCACGCGGCCCTCGCTGTGGCGGGCGGCCAGCTCTGCGACCACACCGGCCGCTGCCACGAAACCCGCCTGCGTGTAGGTCCCGGTGCCCAGCGGGCTACCGACCAGGCCATCGGCGCCGGCCGCCAGCAGAATGACGCCCGGCCGGTACGCGTCGATGATCGCGCGCGCTTCCTCGAGCGCCTGCAACAGGTGCTCGTCGCCGTCGCCGACGTCGAGGTCCCACTTGTAGATGGCTCGAGCCGAGTCGTGCCGCGTGTGGCGGCGCCCCTCCCCCGCCGCGGCGACGTCGATCGTCGCCGGGTCGAGAGGAAACGTCGAGTGCCCGTGAATGCTCAGCGTCGGAATTCCCGTGTCGGCCAGCAGGTGCTCCACGCCATCGCCCGCGTGGATGTCCCAGTCGAGATACAGCGGCCGCAGCCCCTGCCTCTCGAGCTCGAGGGCCGCCCACACCATGTCGTTGAACACGCAGAAACCCGCACTGCGGTCGCGCGCCGCGTGGTGCTTCGCGTCCTGCGGGTTGAAGCCGACGCGCGCGCGGCCGGCCACCCGCTCGTCGACGAGCGTCATCGTGCCGGCGAACATCGCCAGCGCGGTCAAGCCCAGCTCGGGGCGCTCGCCCACCCACTCGCCGCTGACGCCGTCATCGATCACGCGCGCCACACACTGCCGGTCGTGGATGCTCTCGATCGCCGCACGCGCCCGCTCCACCGGCACGCCCAGCGGGTCGATGACGCGCACGCCGCCATCCAAGGCAGCGATCGCTCGGCCCGACACGGGGGGCCGGCGCTCGGTGGCCACCTGCCCGCATCGAGTCCATGGGGTGCCGCTACCACCTGAGTTGAGCATCCCGTCGCCTGACATGTCATAGACGATCACCTGATCACGTTCCCAACCGAGGCAAATCGCGGCACATTAAACCCTGCTCTGGAGATTGACTGCGCGCCGTGTGCAGCGAGGCAATCGGCTGGTCCAACTTAACGTGCCGTGTCTTTTGCGCTCAGGTTGGCGCTTCTGTGCTTGCCTGCGGGAGCGCGCGCACGCATCATGAAGCGACCTCACCGCGATCGACCCGACGCCCGCGGCGCACACCCGACACCCGAGGAACACCCGATGACCCTCACCCCCGCCGACCCCGACTACGGCCAGACCGCCCCTCCCGAGGGCTGGTTCCCCGACCCGACCGAGCCCGGCGTCGAACGCCGCTGGAACGGCACCGCCTGGACCGACGAAACCCGCCCGAGCCCGCGAGCCCAGCTGGCCGACCCCGCGCGGCTGGCGAGCCCCGAGCAGGTCGAGCAGGCCATCCTCAGCGCCGAGGCGTTCACCGAGCTTGTCGACCTCGCTCCCCCGGCACCGCCCACCGGGTCGGTGCCGCTGCTGTCGGTGGCGACCGCTCCGAAACGGATGCGCGGCCCCCGCCGCCTCGTCGGCGGACTGTCACTGCTGCTCACCCTGCTGGGCATCGCGGCCCTCGTCGCCGGCGTCTACGGGCTCATCGGGGTGCTCGCGCTCGAGCAGACACTCGCCCTCGCGCTCGCCATCGGCGGCGGCGCGCTGCTGCTCGCCGGCTTCGTCGCCGGCGCGATCCGCACGAGACGCTGACGCAGCGACACGAGCGCGAGCACACACCCCCCGAACGGGGGTCACAGAGAACGGCAAGGCGCCTCGCGCATCATGGCCGGGTGAGCGAGATCACCATCATTCAGCCGCGTGCGGGATGGTTCGCCGACCCCACCATTCCCGGCCAGGAGCGCTGGTGGGACGGCGCCGAGTGGACCAGCCGCACCCGCCTCGCACCCCGCACCGCCCCGATGGTTCCCGAGCCGCAGCCGGCGAGCCCCGAGCAGATCGCCCGCGCCATCGAGAGCGCCGAGGCCTACACCGAGCTGCTCGACCTCGACGCACCCGACGCGACGACGCGCCTCGCCAGCTGACGGCCGAACCGACGAGCAGCCGCCCACGTTAACCCCGCGCGACTCCCCCGCGCCACCCCCTCGCACGGCCCCGAGGCCGGGCGTTGACTGGCTCCTCCATCCGCACACCGCGGCGAGCATCCGCTACCAGAAAGGGAGGACCGCCATGTCATCGGTCGCCCGCGTCACCACCATCACCGCGCGCAGCGAGACCAGCTTCGAGGACGCGATCCGCGTCGGAATCGAGCGCGCCAGCAGCACCCTGCGCAACGTCCAAGGAGCCTGGGTCAAAGAGCAGAAGGTCACCGTCAACGGCGGCGGCGTCACCGCCTGGCACGTCACCCTCGAGGTGACGTTCGTGCTCGACGACTGAGCACGACGCCCGGCGAGAGACCCCTCCCGCCGGGCGTCGGCGTCTGCGCGGCGCCGCGGTCAGCAGCGCGGATGCACCGCGCGCGGTCGTCCGAGTCGAAGCCGGCTCAGCCGAACGGCAGCGGTGACGGCGCTGAGGCCGCCTTGCCCCAGTCGATGTCGCTCGCCAGCTGGTCGACGAGCTCGGTGAAGGCCGCGCCGTGGGCGCTGTTGGCCTCCATGAGCATCGAGAACACCTGGTTGGCGCCGGTCTGCGAGCTGAAGCCGTCGAAGTCGGCGGCGTCGAGCGGCATGCGGGCGGCGACCGCGGCGAGGGCGGTGTCGAAGTACTGCTGCATGATCTCGCGCTCGTCGACGCGCTCCTGGATGATGCGTCCGCCGAACCGGCTCAGCCCGGTAAGGCCGAAGCTCTGCCACAGGATGAAGCCGTGCCGGTCATCCCACGCCTCGGGCCACGCCTTCGCGACGGCGCCCCAGTAGTAGGAGACGAGGCGGGTCACCAGGCGGGCGCCCTGCTCCAGCTGCAGCTGCGAGACCGAGTGCGGCCCGCCCTCGATGGCGGCGAGCACGACGGCCGGATCGAAGCACTGCTGCTCGACGCGCGGCATCTCGCGCAGCGTGATCGAGACGATCGCCTTCAGCGCGCTGAAGGTGATGGGCTCGACAGCGCCGGCCCTCTTGGCCGACTTGGCGCTCGTGATGTGCACCTTGCCGTCGAAGACGCCACCGGGCTTCACGAGGTCGAGAGCGATCCACTCGGCGCGGCCGAGCGAGCTGTGCAGCAGCTCGGCGTCGTCGGGCCGGGGTTCGGCGGTCACGACGCTGAGGTACGGCGGAACAGCCGCCGGCGCGTCGGGCGACGCCAGGGTCGGGCGGGCCAGGCCCGCGAGATCGGTGCGCGGGGGCGCGGGCATGAAATCGGTCATGGTGCATCCCATCGGGGGTGTCCGTCGAGTTCTCGGAGGGGTGGTTCGGGTGCCGAGAACGGGACTGGGTGCGGGTATTCGGGTGTGAGCCCTCGCGGGGGTACGCGAAAGCTTCTCGCCATCATGCACCCACGAGGCGGTCTCCGATACCCCACGTGCGGGTGACACGCCGAGGATGCTTCGCCGCAGTTACGCGATCGGCGTCGGCACGAACCAAGGCGGGTAGACGGCCACCTTCGCCCCGAGCCCCGCCTCGGCCAGCGCCCGCTTCACGTCGTCGCGGCGCTTGTCGTTCGCGACGGCGACGAGCGCGACCGCCTCGAGCGGCACCGTGCCGGGAATGAGCGCCTCGGCAGCCTGCATGATGGTCTCGTCGAGGGCGGCGCGGGCGAGCATCCGCTTCGCCGCGTCGCCGGGGCCGCCGATCGCGGTCGGCAGGGCCGCCGCGTCGCCGTCGGTGACGATGAGGCGGTCGGCGACGGCGGCGATGTCGATGCCGAGCACGACGAAGTCGACGGCGAGGGCGCGGCGGGCGGCGTCGCTCCAGGTGGGGCCGGCGGCGCCATCCTGCACCTGGGCCCACCAGGTCGCCTTCGGGGTGAGCGAGAAGGCGACGCAGTCGAGCACGGATGCGTCTGACGCGGCCTGCGCCGTCGCCCGCAGCTCGTGCGTGATCTCGCTCGCGAGCACGACCTCGGGCTCGACGCCCTCGGCGTTGCTCGGCCGCAGCTCACCGGCCGCGAGGATGGCCGGCAGGTTGCGCACGTGCGTGACGTGGAAGATGCGCTTGGGCAGGTTCGCGGCGCGCGGCTCGGGGGCGGTGCGGCCGGTCGTCGAGCCAGCCGGGGGCGTGCGCAGACTCGTGCGGGCGGGCTTCGCGACGCGCTTGACGGGGGCGGGCTTCTCCGGCTCAGGAGCGGGGAAGCAGGTGGCGCACATGCCGGGCTCGAATCCGTGGATGCACTCGTCCATGTACTGCTCTTCTCTCGTTGCGTGTCGCTCGCGTCTGCGTCGTGTCGTCGTCGTGCCGGGCCTCGGCCCAACCCGTTAACGGTACGCGGGTTCTGGGGGTCGCTCGACCGCGGCCCGGGTCGCCGCTCCTCCCCCTGTTCGCTGCGGCGTCGCGTGGGCGTCGGCGCTGTGGAGAAGCGCCGAATCCGACGAATGCTCTGCCTACTGTGTGCGGGTGAAGTCGCGCCAGCTGCCCGTCGTCCTCCTGCTCGCCTCCCTCCCGCTGCTGGCGAGCGGATGCTCGCCCGAAGCCGCCGTGCCCGCACCGCCGCCCACGGCCGACGCCGAGCCGTTGTTCGCCAGTGATGAGGAAGCGCTTGCGGCGGCGGAGGCTGCTTTTGAGGAGTACCTCGACGTCTCATTTGAGGTGTACGCGGACGGAGGCGAGGATCCTGGTCGTTTGGAGTCGGTAGCTACGGGGTCCATCCTCGAAAGCGACCTTGCGCAGGCTGAGCAGTTTCGCGCAGAGGGGCTGAAGCAGACTGGCGATCCAGTCGTTCTCGCAACCTCACTGCAGAGCTACAACGGGGGAAGTGCCGAAACTGCGGAGGTGATCGTCTACTCGTGCCTGGATGCATTCTCTGTGCAAGCGGTCGATTCGAGTGGACGGGCAATCGGCGACCCAAATAGGCAGCCAACGGTGACGGTCGAGAACCTGTTCGTCGCTGACGCAGAGGGTGGCCTCCTTCTGAGTGAAAGCAGCCTGTGGGAGGACGGCCCAGAGTGCACCATCTGATCCTTGCTGTGGTCGTAGCGCTCGCCCCAACATCGGGTGTGGTGAGCGCCGCCGCTGAGGAACCTGAACCGACTAACCCGTGGTGGCAGTACACCGTGAACGAAGACGTGGTGACCCTTGGAGGGACCAGTACCGAGAACGGATCGAACAACACCTCGAATCGACTCGCGAATCGGGCGGACACCGACGGACCCACAATTGCCGAAGAACCGGAGCGTCGCTGGACTCCTCCGCCCATCGAGCGGGGAAACGGCTGCGAGGTGACCCCCGGAGACTGGGCCGCGGTCGAGTGCACCGGAACTCGAGCGGCACCTCCCCCACCCGCTGCCCCGGCCGGCACCCCCGGCGTCACCATCCGCGACGTCGCGAGCTTCCGACCCGAGCTCGCCGTGCTGCGCTCCGAGCCCGACGGCTGGGCGGTGCGCGGACTCGACGCGAACATCCTCGCGACCGGGGGCAGCAGCACGCGCACCGGTGAGCTCTTCGGCATCACCGCCGAGGTGCGCTTCACCCCCGTCGCCTACACCTTCGACTACGGCGACGGGTCGGCGCCGCTCAGCGCCGCCAGCCCCGGCTCCACGTGGGCGACCCTCGGCCTGGACGAGTTCGACCCCACGCCGACGAGCCACGTCTACACGGCCGCCGGCACCTACACCGTCACCCTGCTGGTCGACTACGCCGCCGAGTACCGGGTCGGCGGGGGCGCGTTCATCCCCATCCCCGGCACCCTCGCCATCCCCTCGGCACCCATCGACATCGTCGTCGCCGACAGCGCCACCACCGCGCTGGTCGACCGCAGCTGCCGTGCCGACCCCGCCGGCCCCGGCTGCTGACCGCCCCAGCGAAGCTCGACGCGCACCGCATCGCCAACCTCAGCCGAGCCCCGTACCAGGACGCCGTCGGCCGGAGACCCCGTACGCCTCACGACCACCAGGGCCCACCGCCTCCCCAGCACGCGCTGCAGGGCGCAGTGTCGACAGCTGTGGAGAGGCGCCGAACCCGTCCGCAACTCTGCCTAAGGTCTGCGGATGCCGCCGCGATCGTCGCTCCTCGTTCCCACCGTCGTCGTTTCCGCTCTCCTCGTCAGCGGATGCTCACCCGACACGGCGCCACGGCCATCCGCGCCGCCGGTTGCCGAGCCAGAGGCGAAGTTCGCGAGCGACGACGCCGCGCTCTCCGCAGCGGAGATCGAGTACGAGCGATACGTCGACGTCGCGTACGCCGTGTTCAGCGACCCTTCGCGAGGAACGGAATCACTCCGGACCGTCGCGGTGGGCGAAGTACTCGCGTCGGACGTCGAGCGAGCCGAGATCTACGCGGCCGAAGGGCTCCGGCAAGCAGGCAGGCCCACCACGATCGCGACTCGCCTGAAGCAATACCTGCCGTCACCCGGCATCGATCAGGTCGTCATTCACACGTGCGTCGACGGCTACTCGAGCGAAGTCGTCGATCAGCAAGGTCAATCGCTCTCCGACCCGAATCGCGCGAGGGCGATCATCATCGAGAACACCTTCATCGAGATCGACGCGACGCGTCTCATGCTCACGTCCTCAACGGTCCTCGGCAAAGGCGACACGTGCGAGTTCTAGCGGCGATCGAGCCAGCGTTCGCCCTTCACCCACAGCAGAGCCGAAGCCGCCGAACCTGAGCTGCCGACTCAGCGGCGCCTCAGCCTTGTCCCCCAAACTGTCCCCCAAAGAGCGGACACCCCCAATGCGGGGGTGAAAGCTCTTCACCATCTGGATGGCACGCGATTCGCGAGCTATTGTCGCAGCATCAGCCGCTGGGGGGCGGCCGCACACCGAAGGGGGAGGTGCACTGATGGACACCCGACGTCACCCGACGCCATCACGAACCCGCGCACTCGTCGTCGGCGAATCGCTCGTTGACATCATCCGACCCGCCGACCCGACGCAGCCCACCGTCGAGATGCCCGGCGGCAGCCCCATGAACGTCAGCATCGGCCTCGCCCGCCAAGGCGTTGACGTGCAGTTCTACACCGAGCTCGGCGCCGACCGCGCCGGCGACCGCATCGAAGAGCGCCTCGTGCACGAAGGCGTCGACCTGCTCAACGGCCCCCGCAACGGCTGCACGGCCATCGCCTACGCCGCTGTACGCCCCGAAGGCTCCGCCGACTACCGCTTCGACCTCGAGTGGAACCTGCCCCACGGCATCCCGCAGCACTCCCCCGTCGACGTCGTCCACGTCGGGTCGCTCGCGGCCGCGATCGAACCCGCCACCGAGGCCATTGAGAGCCTCATGCGCAGCGCACGCGCCGCATCCACCATCTCGTACGACCCCAACATCCGGCCCGCCTTCGAACGAGACCTCGGGCTCGCCCGCCTGCGCGTCGAGCGGCAGGCCCGCCTCGCCGACATCGTCAAAGCCAGCGACGAAGACCTCGCACACCTCTACGGCAGCGAACCCGTCGACAGCATTGCCCAGCGCTGGCTCGACGCCGGCGCCGCCCTCGTCGTCATCACGCGCGCCCACCGCGGGATGCTGCTCATCACCCGCACCGCCCGCATCGACCTGCCCGGCCGTCATGCCGACATCGTCGACACCATCGGCGCCGGCGACGCGACCACCGCCGGGCTGCTCGCCGGGCTGGGCACCCTCGGGCTGCTCGGCGCCGACCAGCGCGAACACCTGCGCACCATCGAACCGCGCACCCTCCGCGCCGTCGGCGAGTGGGCGCAGCAGACTGCCCTGCTCACCATCCAGCGCGCCGGAGCAGAACCGCCCACCTCCGCCGAGACCCGCGACGCCCTGCGCGACGCCACGAGCGCCCCCGCCCTCGCCGGCACCGCCACCGCCACCGCCGCCTGACCGCAGCGCGTCGCGAGCCGCACGCGCCGCGCGAGCGTCCTCGCCCGGAGGACCTCGAGCCCACCTACGCTCGAACCATGACCCGCTACCTCGGCATCGACCTGGCCTGGGGGCTGGGTCTGCCGCACCCCGTCACGGGCAAGGTCAAGAAGCCCAACGAGACCGGCCTGTGCCTGCTCGCCGCCGACGGCACGATCCTCGACGCCGGGTGGGCGCGCGGCGTCGACGCCGTCGCCGCCTGGGTCGCCGAGCATGAGCGGCCCGGTGACGTCATCGCCATCGACGCGCCGCTCATCGTCGCCAACCCCACCGGCATGCGCGCCGCCGAACGCGAGGTCGGCCGCCGCTACGGCCGCTGGAAGGTCGCCGCCAACGCGAACAACCAGGGCAGCGCGGCCCGCGCCGGGCAGCTGCTGCTCGCCGCGCTCGAGCCCCGAGGCATCCGCTACACCGACGGCACCTGGCCGCCGCGCGCGGGCGTCACCGTCGCCTTCGAGTGCTACCCGTACCCGACGCTCGTCGGCGCGAACGAGCTCGACTACGACGTCGAGCGGCCGCGGTACAAGCGGCTCATCCCCGGGCTGCCGGCCGCCGAGGCGAAGAAGCTGCGCGCGGCCGTCTGCGACGAGCTGCTGACCCGGATGACGGCGCTCGAAAACACGACCCCGGCACTCAGACTGCGTTCGCACGATGTGACGAAGACGCTGCTGACGGAGAAGAGCCCGACAGCAGCATCCGCCTACAAGCATCGTGAGGATCTGCTCGACGCGACCCTGTGCGCCTGGACGGCCGCCCTCTGGCACCAGCACGGCCCCGAGCGCACGCAGGTGCTCGGGGCCGAGACGGGCGAGGTGGATGCCCGGGGCCGTCGCGCGACGATCGTCGCACCCGCGCGCCCCGAACAGCGCCGCTAGTTCTCGCCCTGGTTGCCGCGCTCGTACTGCTGCAGCGAGGCCGCGAGCTCGTCGAGGTGGTGGTCATCCACGGCGATGCGCGACTGCTCGAAGCGCTGCGCGAGCAGCTCGCGAGCCGAGCGGGCGTGACCCTGCTCGAGATCCTGCCTGGTCTGGGCGACGATGCCGGCGATCTTCTGCTCGTCGGTGGCTTCGAGCGCGCCATCCTCGATCGGCTCGGTCTGGATGCGCTCGCCCGGCTTCGACGGGTAGCGCACGGCGGCGTCGCGCTCGGCGCCGCTCGCGGCCTCGGTCAGTCGGCCGCGCGAGTCGTCGGGCGCGATCGCGCCGCCCTCGGGCGACTCGATGAACTGACCCGAGCCGCTGCCGGCGGGCGGGGCACCCTCGACGTCGCGCGGGTCGAGGTGGTGGGGCGAGTTCTCATTCGGCTGCCATGTCATGCCTCGACCCTGGCCCGACAACCGGCGCGAGCCCTGGATGTTTCCCCACAGCGCAGTCAGGAGACGGTCGGGCGACTCCCAGGAGCAGCCTCTGAGGCAGCCGACGCGGCCTCCGCCGACTCCGCAGCCTCCTCCGCCTCGCGCTCCTCCCGCTCGCGCCGCGCCCGGTCGACGTCGCGCAGCGACTCCGCGAGCCGCGCGACCTCGTCGTCGTCGAGCGCGATGCGGCTGGCCTTGAGCCGCTCGCGCAGCAGCGCCTCCGCCTCGAGGTGGTGACCGCGGCCCAGGTCGAACCGCATCTGATCCATGAGCCCGGCGATCTTGTCGCGGTCGCGGGCCGAGAGGGCGCCGTCGAGCACCGGGATCTCCTGCGTCGTGGGCTCGAACCGCGGCTTCGGCTGCAGCGCCCACGGGCCCTGCTTGAGGGTCTTGGTCGCCGTGCCGGGCGGGGGCGCAGCATCCGTCGCCCACAGCCGTCGCACCGGACCACTCGACTTCGACTTCCAGGTCATCGCCGCCACCCTTCATCGGGTGCGCAGCCCGCCGCCGACCCGATCATGTCGACGACGAGCTGCGCGTGCAGTGAGCGTGCGCCCGCAGACGGGGAAGCCACTGCGACGGCGCCGCGTGTTCACTGGCGGTCTGTGCCAAAAAGGCTGAGAACGGCGGTCGGGGATGCTCGCGCGCGAGCCGAGCGCGGGCTCGAGCATCCGCCGCCGAACGCGAGCAGCGGTCCGCCCCGCCCCTCGAGGGGGCAGGACGGGCCGCTGTGATCGTCGCCCGCTGGCGACGGCGGCTAGGCCGCGTCGTGGTCGGTCAGCAGGAGGGCCTCGAGCGAGTCGGCCACGGTCTCGGCGTCGTCGCCGGCGACGGTGAGCGTGAGCTCATCGCCGTGCCCGACGCCGAGGGCGATGACCGAGAGGATGCTCGCGCCGTCGGCGCTCGACCCGTCGGCCTTCGCGATCGAGACCGCGTGCCCCGACTCGGTGACGGCGCGCACGAACAGGCCGGCCGGCCGTGCGTGCAGTCCGACGCCCGAGGCGACGACGACTTGGCGGACGACCTCAGACACTCGCCGTCTCCAGCAGCTCGTCGGCCGTCTTCTCGGTCTTGCCCACTGACTTGGCGACGAGCACGAGGCCCGCGGTCACGACGGTGCCGATGGCGATCGCCAGCAGGTAGAGCGGCCAGTTGTGCACGAGCGCGAACACCCAGAGGCCACCGTGCGGGGCCTGCAGGCCGGTCTGGAAGAGGCCGACGAGGGCACCGGTGACGCCCGAGCCGATCATGATCGAGGGGATCACGCGCAGCGGGTCAGCAGCGGCGAACGGGATCGCGCCCTCGGTGATGAACGACGCGCCCAGCAGCCAGGCGGCCTTGCCGTTCTGACGCTCGGCGTCGCTGAACGCCTTCTTGCGCAGGACGGTGGCGAGCGCGAGGCCCAGCGGCGGGGTCATGCCCGCGGCCATGACGATCGCCATGATGACGAAGCGCGAGTCGCTCGGGTCCTGCACGCCGGCGGCGGCGGTGAGGCCGGTCACGGCGAAGGTGTAGGCCACCTTGTTGACGGGGCCGCCCATGTCGAAGGCCATCATGAGGCCGAGCACGAGGCCGAGCAGGGCGAGGCTCGCGCCCGAGAGGCCCGTGAGCCACGCGGTGAGGCCGTCCATGAGCGCCTTCAGCGGGCCGCCGAGCAGCACGAGCATGAGGCCGCCCGTGACGAAGGTCGCCAGCAGCGGGGTGACGACGACCGGCATGACCGGGCGCACCCAGCCGGGCACCTTCCAGCGGCTGATCCACAGGGCGACGAAGCCGGCGATGAAGCCGGTGACGAGGCCGCCGAGGAAGCCGGCGCCGACGGTGCCGGCGATCGCGCCGCCGACGAAGCCGGGGGCGATGCCCGGGCGGTCAGCGATCGCGTAGGCGATGAAGCCCGACAGCACCGGCACGAGGAACCCGAAGGCCGCGGCGCCGACGGCGAACATCACGTACGCCCAGTCCTTGATCTCGAGCGGGTTGAAGCCCTTCGCCAGGAACTCGCCCTGGTCGACGGAGACGATGTCGTAGCCGCCGAGCATGAACGAGAGGGCGATGAGGATGCCGCCGGCGGCGACGAACGGGATCATGTAGGACACACCGGTCATCAGCCAGAGACGGATGCGGGTTCCCACACCTTGCGTGGTGGACATATGAAGCCTCCAATGCTTCGTTGCGCTGGGTTGGGTGGCCCCTGACTGCGCAGGTCAGGGGGCCGGGTGATGCGGCTCGGTTCAGCCGTTGCCGAAGAGACGGCCGAGGAAGCCGCCCTTCTTCGCGGGGGTGGCGGCGGGTGCCGCGGGCTCGGCCGGTGCGGCCGCGGTGGGGGCGGCCTCGGCGGCGGGCGACTCGGCGGGAGCATCCGTGCCGGTGCCGGCGGCCTCGGCCTTCGCGACCGCCTCGGCGACGATCGCGTCGGCGTTGTGCAGCGCCTTCTGCACGGGGATCTGCACGAACGGCAGGTGCTCGAAGCGGTTGCGGCCCTTGACCTCGAGGTCGACGGCGAAGATCGCCGCCTTCGCCTCGGCGAGCGTCGCGGCCGACAGCGGCGACGAGCCGGCGGCTCCCTGCGTCTCGACGACGAGCTCGTGGCCGGCCTTCTTGGCCGCCTGCTCGAGCGCCTCGGCGGCCATGTAGGTGTGCGCGATGCCGGTGATGCAGCTGGTCACAGCGACGAGCTTCATGCCTGGACCTCCTGGGAGATGACGGCCGAGATCTCGGCCTGGGTGGTGGCGGCGCGCAGCGACGAGCGGAACTCCTCGTGCACGAGCTTGCGGGCGAGGGCCGCGATGATCGTCATGTGGGCGTCGCCTGCGCCGTCGGGCGCCGCGATGAGGAAGATGAGGTTCGCCGGGCCGTCGGGCGCTCCGAAGTCGACGCCCTGCTCGCTCGTGGCGACCGCGACGCTCGGGGCCACCACGTGGGCCGAGCGGGCGTGCGGGATGCCGATGCCGCCCGGCAGACCGGTCGCCATCTGCGCCTCACGGGCGGCGACGTCGACGAGGAAGCCCTCGAGGTCGGTCACCCGGCCGGCGGCGTGCAGGCGCTCGGCGAGCTGCCTGGTCGCGTCGGCCTTGTCGGTCGCGGTGAGGCCGACGATGACGACCTCCTCCGGAGTCAGGGGCAGGCTGGTCATCGTGTGAGCTCCAATACGCTGGTGGCACGGTCAGGGTCGAGGTCGAGGCGCACGGCATCCAGGCGGATGTCGGCGGGGCCCGGCACGGAGGTCGCGGGCAGGCGCACGGCGGCCGCACCCCACGCCACCGCCGTCGCGAGACGCAGCGGTGCAGGGTCGTCGAAGCCGACGAGCGACACGTCGGCGTGGAGGTAGCCGGCGAGCGCGCAGTCGCCGGCCCCCACCGTGCTCACGGGCACGACGGGTGCGTGACCGGCCCACAGGAGCCGGTCACGCGTGACGAGCAGGGCGCCACCCTCGCCGAGGCTCACGAGCACCTCGGCACCGTCGCGCGACAGGAGGGTGCGCGCGAACGACTCGATGTCACCGTAGGTGGCGAGGGGCCGACCGGCGATCTCCTCGAGCTCGTCGAGGTTCGGTTTGAGAACGTCGGCGATGCCCGCGTCGACGACCGACGCGAGGGCGTCGCCCGAGGTGTCGACCGCGAGGCGGGCGCCGCGGCGGTGCGCGTGCTCGCCGATGCGCGCGAGCAGCGTGGGCGCGACGCCGAGCGGCAGACTGCCGGCGACGACGACCCACGCGGGCCTCGCGACGAGGGCGTCGTCGAGGGTGCGCAGCAGCGCGTCGACCTCGTCGGCGCTGAGATGCGGGCCCGGCTCGTTGATCTTCGTGGTGGTGCCGTCGGCGGCGACGAAGGTCATGTTCTCGCGGATCGGCTGCGCGATCGGGGTGGTGCTGACCGCGATGCCGGCGGCGCCGAGCGCTCGCGCGAGCCACGCGCCGTTGTCGGCGTCGGCCGGGAAGACGGCCGTCGTCGCCACGCCGTTGCGGTGCAGCGCGCGGGCGACGTTGATGCCCTTGCCGGCCGGGTCGCGGTGCTTGCTGATGGCGCGGTTGACCTCGCCGATGGCGAGCTCGGGCACCTCGAAGGTCAGGTCGACGCTCGGGTTCGGGGTGACGGTGACGATCACGCGGTCACGACCTCGAGGCCCGCGGCGCTGAAGGCCGCCACGTGCTCGGGGTCGATGCCCGAGTCGGTGATGAGCGCGTCGACGCGGTCGAGCGGGGCCACGAGCGCGAAGTCCTCGCGACCGGCCTTCGAGCTGTCGGCGAGCACGACGGTGCGGCGGGCCGCCTCGATGATGGAGCTCTTCACGCGCGCCTCCTCGAGGTCGGGCGTGGTGAGCCCGCGCTCGACGCTGATGGCGTTGATGCCGAGGAACGCGACGTCGGCCGAGATCGAGCGCAGAGCATCCTGGTTCCAGCCGCCGACGGTCGCGAGCGTGCGGTGGCGCACGTGGCCGCCGAGCAGGTGCAGGTTGATGTTGGGCTTCGCTGCGAGCGTCGCGGCGATCGGGATCGAGTGCGTCACGACGGTGAGCTCGAGGTCGGCGGGCAGGAGCGCGGCGAGACGCGCGGTCGTCGTGCCCGCGTCGAGGATGATCGAGCCGCCGTCGGGCAGCTCGGCGAGCGCGGCCGCGGCGATGCGCTCCTTCTCGCTCGTGAACAGCACGTCGCGGTCGGCGACGGCGGGCTCGACGCCGAGTCGCTCGATGGGGATCGCGCCGCCGTGCGCGCGGCGCACGAGACCGCGGCGCTCCATGGCGGTCAAGTCGCGCCGGATCGTCTCGGGCGTCACCGCGAACTGCTCGGCCAGCGACCGCACCTCGACGCTGCCATCGCGGCGGGCGATCTCGAGGATCGCGAGCTGGCGCTCGGGGGCATACATCGTCGCGGACTCCGTCGTCGTGGGGGAAGCGGCTCACACGCACTTCCATGTCTGTTTGTCTGTTTCTACTCCCGTTTGTTTTTGTTTGTCAACCCGAGTCGGTCTAGAGTGTGCGCAGTCCTCCGGCTCGCTCCCTCCACCACGGCGCGCGAGCGCCCGCGAGGCGCACGAGCCCCAGCGAGGAGAACCACCATGACCGAGCTCACCGGAACCGGCGTCGGCCGCGGCGTCGCCGTCGGCCCCGTGCGACGGATGCCCGAGCCCCTCGCCGAGCCCACGACCGAGCCCCGCACGACCCCCGCCGACGAGGCCGAGGCCGAGGCGCGCGCGGCGCTCGGCGCCGTGCAGCAGTGGCTCACCGCGCGGGGAGCCGCCGCCGGCGGCGACGCGCAGGAGGTGCTCGAGGCGCAGGCCATGATGGCCAGCGACCCCGCGCTCGCGGCCGACATCGTGAAGCGCATCGGCGAGGGCCGCAGCGCCGAGCGCGCGGTGTTCGAGGCCTTCGAGTCGTTCCGCGTGCTGCTGACGAGCATGGGCGGCTACCTGGGCGAGCGCGCCGCCGACCTGCACGACGTGGCCCAGCGTGTGATCGCGCACCTGCGCGGCGTGCCGGCACCCGGTGTTCCCGACTCCGACGAGCCGTTCATCCTCGTCGCCCACGACCTCGCGCCCGCCGACACGGCCCTGCTCGACCTCGACATCGTGCTCGCGCTCGTCACGCGCGACGGCGGGCCGACGTCGCACACGGCGATCCTGGCCAGGGCGAAGTCGATCCCCGCCGTCGTCGGCGTCGCGGGCGCCGATCAGCTGCGCGACGGCGATGTCGTCGTCGCCGACGCCGCCGCCGGCACCGTCACCCTCTCCCCCGACCCTGCGGCGGTCGACGCCGCCGAGCAGCGACGGGCCCTCTGGCGGCGCGCCGCCACCGCGCCGATCACCGACGGCCGCCTCGCCGACGGCACCCCCGTGCCGCTGCTGGCCAACCTGGGCTCGCCCGACGAGGCCGCGGGCGCGATCGCGCTCGGCGCCGAGGGCGTGGGGCTCTTCCGCACCGAGTTCCTCTTCCTGTCCTCTGACGCCGCCCCGACCGTCGAGGCGCAGCAGGCGCAGTACACCGCGCTGCTCGCCGCCTTCCCCGGCCGCAAGGTCGTCGTGCGCGCGCTCGACGCGGGCGCCGACAAGCCGCTCGCCTTCCTCACCGCCGCCGAGGAGGAGAACCCCGCGCTCGGCCTGCGCGGCCTGCGCGCGCTGCGGGCGAAGGAGGGCGTCCTGCGCGACCAGCTCACCGCGCTCGCCCTCGCTCAGGAGGCCACCGAGGCCGACCTGTGGGTCATGGCGCCGATGGTCGCCGACGCGGCGGAGTCGCAGTACTTCGTCGAGCTCGCCCGCGAGCTGGGCATCCGCACCGCCGGGGTCATGGCCGAGGTGCCGTCGCTCGCCCTCGTCGCCGACCAGGTCATGCAGGTGGCCGACTTCGTGAGCATCGGCACCAACGACCTCACGCAGTACACGATGGCCGCCGACCGCATGCTCGGCTCGGTCGCCTCGTACCAGGACCCGTGGCACCCGGCCGTGCTGCGCCTCATCGCGCAGCTCGGCACCGGCGGCGCCGTCGCGTCGACGCCCGTCGGCGTGTGCGGCGAGGCCGCCGCCGACCCCGACCTCGCCGTCGTGCTCGTGGGGCTCGGCGCGACCTCGCTCAGCATGACGCCCGCCGCCCTCGCCGAGGTGCGCGCGGCCCTGCTCGAGGTCACACTCGAGGAGGCTCGCGAGCGGGCCGCGCGGGCGCTCACGGGTCGCACCGCGGCCGAGGCGCGCGCCCTCGCGACGGGCACGCAGCGCGCCTAGGCGCCGCCCCTGCCCCCGCGAGCGGCGACGCCGCCGCTACACGAAGCGGATGCTCGCCTGCAGTCGCGTGCGCACCTCGAACAGGTCGGTGCCGCCGACGCCCACGCCGGGCAACCCGGTGCGGATCAGGTTGACCAGCCGCGAGCGCTCCACGAGCATCCCCTGCGCCCCGCGCACGGAGCCGAGCTCGGTGAGCGAGGCGGGCGCCTGCGAATCCTCCACGACGATCACGAGACCGGAGAACTTCACCTTCGCCTGCCGTGCGATCGCCTTCGCGCGGATGCCCAGCTGATGCAGCGGGCGCTCCCCCGCCGCGAGTCCTTCGCCGATGAGGTCGCCGCGCTTGACCTTCACGGGCCCGCCCCAGTCTTCACTGAGCACCGCCCAGAGCCCGGTCGGGCCGAGCACGATGTGGTCGACCTTGTCGTCGGGCGCGGGGCCGGCGACGACGTCGTGCCAGATGGTGAAGCCGATGCCGAGGGTCGCGAGCGCGGTCGCCGTGCGCTCCTCGGCGACGGCGGCGGCGAGCGTGTGCCGGATCTCGCGCGGCGCGCTGCGCACCAGCCGCGCGTCGTACGGGTCGTCGAGGGGCGCGCCGCGGCCCACCCACTCGCGCATCATCGCCAGGTACCGCTCGCGGTAGAACCCGCCCGGATGCCCGTGCGACTTCGCGTTCGGCCGCGAGTCTCCGCGCCGTGCGCCGGCACCGCTGCTCGCGCCGCCCGCGCTCCAGGTCGCCCCGCCGGCCCCCGCCTCACGGCCGGAGTCGTAGGCCGACCGCGCGGCCGGCGTGCCGACCCGCTGCCAGGCCTGCTGCACGCGCTCGAACTCGGCGCTCGAGCCGCCGGTGTCGGGGTGCGCCTCCCGGAGGCGCCGGCGGTAGGCACGCTTGAGATCGTCGTCGCTCACGGTCGGCGCCACACCGAGAACCTCGTACGGGTTCGCGGCGAGCGGGGATTCCGACATAGTGGCTCGAGCCTACCGAGCGGGGCCTGCGAACAGCCCCGAAGCGGGGCGGGCCGACCGGCCGCGCCTCGCACCAGGCCCGCGCACCTCGCGCCCCGCGCCCCGAGTCAGCGCTGGCTCATGATGAACGCGAGCAGGTACGACCGCGCGATGCCCGGGTCGATCTTCGTCGGCGCCAGGGCGCGCGCCGCCTCGAGCGCCGCCTCGGCCTCGGCCGGCCCCGCGAGCGAGCGGTACATGAGCAGCGACTCTGCGAACAGCGGTGCCGTCTCGGCTCCGTTCGGCGCGACCTCGGCGATGTTGTCGAGGATGCGCTGCTCGCCTCCCTCACCGCCGACGAGGTGGTCGGTCACGGGCGGCATCGGCAGCAGCTGGATGCCGAGCACGGCGCTCGGCTCGGGTGAGAACCACGTGCCGAAGTCGCGCTTGGCGTCCCACACGATGCCGACGCTGCCGCGCTCGTAGCCGGCGTAGGGCTCGGCCGCGCGATCGAAGCCCGTCCAGTACGAGCGGGCGCTGTGTGATTCGGCGGCGAGCATCCACTGCGCCTGGTCGGCGAGCGCCGCATCACCCGTGGCCTGCGCCCACAGCGCGAGGCCGTTGGCGGCGTTGACGGCCTCCGAGCTCGACTCCTGGTTGTTGCCGTCGGCGAAGGGCGCCGCCCCGGAGGCCCACGAGTGGCCCGAGTACGGGTCGAACGCTCGCGAGGCGGGGAAGAGCTCGCCGCCACTCGAGGCGATGTCGGCCGCGAGCAGATCGAGCACGGGCCGCAGTCGCTCGACGACCTCGCCGTCGACTTCGCCGGAGGGAGCTCCCGCGCCGGCGAGCACAGCGCCGGCGAAGAGGAAGTAGCCGTAGTGGAAGTGGTGGTCGTTGAACTCGTCCGAGCCGAACGAGGGCTCGCGCCCGACGACGCCGCGCAGGGTCTCGTCGTAGGTGAAGCAGCGCGCGTCGCGCTCGTCACAGCCGGCGGGCTCGGCCCACTCGGCGAGCTCGGTGCCGAGGCGCTCCTCGAGCCCCGCGGCGATGTCGGCGGCACGTGCGGTGACGTCGCCCTCCCCCGCGGCGAGCTGCCGCGCGAGCTGCAGCATGCTCGCGAGCCGCGCCAGCGCCTTTCCGCCGAAGTACGTGTCGGGCGGGGTCTCGGCGGTCGCCGCGACATCCTGCTCGAGCGCCTCGACGAGCTCGGTGCGCTCGGCGTCGCTCAGCGCGGCCGGATCCAGCGCGAGCGCCCCCGCAGGCTCGACCGCGGGCACCGACCACGACAGGGTCGGCCCCGCGCAGAGGGCGAGCTCGCCGTACGCGGTCGCGAAGGTGCCGAGCGCGCAGTCGCCGCCGCCCTCGCTCTGATGCGGCAGGCGCCCGACCACGGTCGAGGCGTCACCCTCGGCGCGATAGTCGAGCGTCGTCGATGCCGTGTCGCCCTCGAGGGCGGCCGAGACCTCGACGCGCTGCAGCGGCGCCTCGGCGAGTGCGGCGAGCGCCGCGACGTCGCCACCCTCGGGCACGGCCACCCAGTTGGCGCTCGCCCCCTCCGGCAGCGAGAGGGTCGCGCCGTCATCGCTCACGGATGCCTCCGGCGCGACGAGCGCGAACCTCGCCGTCGGCGTCTGCACGACCTGCACCCCGTCGCCGGCGTTGGGCGCGGGCTCGACCGGGGCGCCGAGCCGCACCTCGTGCTCGGCGAGCGCCGTGTAGCTCACCACGGGCGAGCCGCGGGCGATCGTCACCTCGGCGCGCGGCTCGTCGCCGGCACGCAGCGCGAGCGTCACCGAGACCTCGTCGTAGCGAGTCGCGACCGCCGAATCGGTGCCCGCGTCGAGCGTGATCGCGGGAGCGTGCGGGGCGCTCACGGCGCCGGGCGCCGCCATCACCTCGGGCACCCCGAAGGCCACGCCCCCGTCGACGAGCGCGAACGACAGCGGCAGCGGGAACACCGGCTGCGGCTGCTGCCCCAGCACGAGGCCGCTGAACCAGCGGTTCGTGGGCGGCACGAGGCCGTCGGCGAGGCGCTCCAGGGTGAGGTCGACGCCGGGCGCCTCCGGCAGGGCCTCCACGAGGGGACGGGTCTGCTCGTCACCGAGCACCGTCGTGCCGAACGGCGAGGCCGGGGCGTCGCCGGCGGTGCGGGGCGTGGAGTCGGCGGAGGAGCATCCGGCGATCAGGGCGATCGCGGCGGAGGCCGCGACGAGGGGCACGATGCCGCGTCGGGCCCGCGTCATGCGAACAGCGCCTCGCGCACGTCGGAGATCACCGTGCGCATCTCGCCCACCATCGTCGCCAGCAGGTCGTCGTTGCGCAGCTGCATCGTCGCCCCGACGGGCGTGCCGGGCGTCATGAGCCCGCCGTGCTGGCCGAACCGGGTCTCGTCGATGTCGACGGTCACCGTGGCGAGCGCCTTGTCGTCGCGCGTCTCGACCTCGATCGACTCCACGGCGCCGGGCAGCACGTCGTCGTTGGGCAGACGCACCTCGACCTCGGCGCCCTGCTCGATGCGCTCGAAGTCGGCCGGGTCGAGCACGAACTCGGCCGAGACGAAGAGCGACTCGATCGCCGAGATCGTCGCGATCGTGCTGCCGCCGCCGGCGTAGCCGCCCTGCTGCACGCCGATCTCGTCGACGATGCCCTGCACGCTCGACAGCACCGTCAGGGTGCCGTCGTCGTTGACGACGAACACCTCGCTGTCGGGCACGGCGATGTCGTCGGCGAGATCCTGCATGAGCTGCGTCGACTGGATGCGCGCGATCGGGTCGCCCGCCGCGACGGCGTCGCCCTGCTGCACGAACTGCTCGATCACGGTGCCGGCGTAGTCGGTGCCGACCGGGTACGACACGGCATCCATCGACGCCGAGCTCGCGTCGGTCTCGCCCTTGCGGTGCGAGAGCGCCACGGTGAGGGCGAGCACGAGGAGGAAGACGGCGATGACGCCGAAGAACATGCGGAAGCGGGTGGCCCAGGTCATGCGGAGACCGCCTTTCGGGACGAAGTGGAGGAGGAGGCACGCGAGGCCCGGCCGCCGCCGACGCGGGTACCGGAGCGGGCGCGCTGCCGGGCGGCGCGGCGCTCGGCGCGCTCGGCGACGCGGCGGCGGCGGCGCTCGCGGGCGATCTGCCGCGACTCGGCGCTCGCGGTGAGGATGAACGCGCCCATGATGATCGTGTTGGTGACGTTCCACGCCGTCGCGAGCGTGAGGGCGCCGTTGGTGACGTCCTTGTAGATCGCGACGATCGAGGTCAGCAGCAGGAACCAGAAGAACAGCGTCTGCGGCACCATGACGTTGAACGGGCTCGAGCGGTCGCGTTTGCCGCCCGTGACGTGCCAGGCCTGATCACGGCCGAGGATCACGTTGACGAGCGCCCGCAGGTAGATCGGGAACGACACGCTCGCGAGCATCAGCGTCTCCCACCGGAACGAGCCCATCGTCGTGAAGGCCAGCATGATCTGCAGCCCGTAGAACCCGACGTAGAACAGCAGCCAGGTCAGCCACGTCACCGTGAGGTTCACCGGGCGCAGGTCGAAGAAGATCTCCAGCGGCGGCACGAGCAGCAGCAGCAGCGGCACGATGCCGACGAGGTAGTGCGTCGCCGTCACGAAGTACTGCACGCGCTGATCGGGGGTGAGCTTCCGCATCGGGTTCAGGGGGTTGGCCTTGAGCAGGATCTCGAAGCCGCCCGTCGCCCAGCGCAGCTGCTGCTTGGAGTAGTCCTCGATCGTCTCCGGCGCATCACCGATCGCGAGCGTGACCGGGATGTACACCGACTTCCAGCCCGCCTGGTGCAGCTCGTACGAGGTCCAGACGTCCTCAGACTTCGAGTCGGTGTGCATGCCGCCGATGTCGTCGATCGCGGCGCGGCGGAAGATCACGTTCGTGCCGACGCTGAAGGCGGCGTTGAAGCTGTTGCGGCCCGGCTGCACGAAGCGGTAGAAGATCTGCTGCATGTAGGCCGCCCCGCGCGAGATGAGGGTGTGCAGGTTGCCGTAGGCCTGCGGCGTCTGCACGAACGCGACCGCCGGGTCGATGAAGAACGGCACCGTCTCGTACAGGAAGTCGGGCTCGGCGACGAAGTCGGCGTCGAGGATGACGTAGAAGTCGCCGCGCGTGATGCTGAGGGCGTGGTTGACGTTGCCGGCCTTCGCGCCGTTGCTGCTGAGACGCCGCACGTAGCGGGCGCCGAGGCGGGCGCAGAGCTCGCGCACGGCGTCGCTGCGGCCGTCGTCGAGCACCCAGGTGACGTGCTCGCCGCGCATCGCGAGCGCGGCCCGCACGGTGCGCTCGATCGTCTCCAGCGGCTCGCCGTAGACGGTGATGAAGACGTCGACCTCCACGCGGCGCTCGTCGAGCAGCATCGGCCAGGAGCGCGGGTCGTCCTCGAGCGAGGCGGCGCGGATCGCGGCCGTGTCGAACAGGCGCTCCTGCGCGTGGTGGAACAGGAAGTCGCGCGGATCCTTCGACCCGGCGAGGATCGTCCACATCGACAGCAGCGCCTGCGTGACGAGCACGACCTCCGCCACGACGACGAGCGAGTACGGCAACCAGTCGCCGCGGTTGGCGGGGTTGAAGAGGAAGAGCGTGTACGCCAGCACGCCGAGCAGGGCGAGCACCACGAACAGCAGCAGGGTCGGCGAGGTCACCGACTGGTTCTCGACGGCGCGGGGCAGCGGAGCCTCGGGCGGGCGCCGATCGCCGGCGAAGAGCATTCCCGATCGCACGGAGGGTCGAGCGGGCAGGGTCGCCGTGGGCGGACCTGCGGCGGGGCGGGTGCCCGGCAGCGTGCGCAGACTCAAGCGGTGTCTCTCTCTGTCATCGGTCGTGCCCCGATCGCGCGAGCGGATGCGGAGCCTCGGTCTGAAGAGGAGGCGGCGACGTTGACGACTCCCCCCGTCGCACCCCACGGCAGAGCGCCGAGCGGCAGGACGGGTCGTCGTGCAGCCCGCCACGTTAGGCGAGCCTCCGCTCGCGGCGCCACCCCCTGCGGGCTCGCGGGCGGGGCGGCGAGGGCCGCGCATCCGCGTCAGCACGGGCGGCAGCGACGCAGGTGGGAATGTGCTGAGAGGCGCGCCGCCTAGGGTGGCAGGGTGACTGAGACCCCCGCGCAGCCCGCCCCGAGCATCCCCGCCCCGCCCGTCGCGAAGCGCGTGCCGCACCGCCGCGAGCACCACGGCGATGTCGTCATCGACGACTACGAGTGGCTGCGCGACAAGGAGAGCGAGGAGGTGCTCGACCACCTGCGCGCCGAGAACGCCTACAGCGAGGCCCGCATGGCGCACCTGCAGCCGCTGCGCGAGCGCATCGTCGCCGAGATCAAGGGGCGCGTGCGCGAGACCGACATGGGCATCCCGGTGCGCGAAGGCGACTGGTGGTACTACGGGCGCACCGTCGAGGGGCTGCAGTACGCGATCCAGTGCCGCGTGCCCGCCGCGCCGATCGACCCCGCGAACCCGCTCGACCCGGCCGCGTGGACTCCCCCGCCGCCACTCGACGACCCCTCGCAGCCGCGCGAGGGCGAGCAGGTCATCCTCGACGCCAACGTCGAGGCCGAGGGGCACGAGTTCTTCGCGCTCGGCTCGCTCGACATCACGCTCGACGGCCGCTTCATGCTCTACGCGACCGACACCGAGGGCGACGAGCGCTACACGCTGCGGATCCGCGACCTCTCGACCGGCGAGAACCTGCCCGACGAGATCGCCGAGACCGCCGCGGGCGCGTTCTTCTCCCCCGACGGCCGGTTCGTCTTCTACTGCACCGTCGACGACTCCTGGCGCCCCGACACCGTCTGGCGGCACGCCGTCGGCACGGTCGGCGGCGAGGCGGGCGGCGACGTGACGGTCTTCCACGAGGCCGACGACGCCTACTGGGTCGGCGCGGGTCTCACACGCTCGCAGCGCTTCCTCCTCATCGAGGCCTCGAGCTCGATCACGAGCGAGGTGCGCTACCTCGACGCCACCACCCCCGAGGGCGACTTCGCGATCATCCGCCCGCGCGTCGACGGAGTCGAGTACGACGTCGACCACGCGATCATCGACGGCCGCGACCGCTGGCTCATCACGCACAACGACGGCGCCCCCGACTTCCAGGTCGACTCCGTTCCGATCGCGACGGGCACCGGGTCGACCGGCACCGGGTCGACGGGCACTGAGGCGGCGGATGCTGCGCTCGACCCGATCGTGACGCTCGTGCCGCACGTCCCCGGCCGGCGGGTCGAGGGCGTCGACGCCTTCGCGGGCTTCCTCGTGCTCGACTCGCGCCGCGACGGCCTGCCGCGCACGGGCGTCGCGAGGCTCGCGCCGGGCATCCGCGAGCCGCAGCTGGAGTTCGTCGACCTCGAGGTCGGCGACGGCCTCATCTCGATCGGCGCGAGCGGCAACCCCGAGTGGGGCCAGCCGATGCTCCGCGTCGGGTACACGAGCTTCATCGAGCCCGCGACCGTCGCGAACCACGTCGTCGCGACGGGCGAGTGGATCATCCTCAAGCGCCAGCCCGTGCTCGGCGGGTACGACTCGGCCGACTACGCCGAGCGGCGCGACTGGGCGGTGGCCGACGACGGCACGCGCAT
>VFQM010000420.1_pt1 | contig 47521 bp, 38 predicted proteins | sample 3512391 | NCBI WGS metagenome assembly VFQM01 (sample SAMN10412369, study PRJNA504923) | tailings metagenome | isolation source: Replicate 1 from Balatoc abandoned mine | place: Philippines | reverse complement strand
GCCGAGGAAGAACAGCGACAGGATCAGCATGAAGATGAACACGAAGATCGCCGTGCGGACGGTCTCCTCGCGGGTCGGCCAGACGATCTTGTTGGTCTCGGCCTTGACCTGGTTGAAGAACTCGCCGGGCGAGGTCTTGCGCTTCTTTTCTTCTGCGACTTGCTTCTGTTCGGCCATGATAGCCCGTTCCTTCGCGTAAAACCTGCATCCTCGCCGGCCGGCTTTCAGGTAGGGGTCCGCGCCGCCCGGGACAAGGTCGCCGGAGGGGCTGGATGATTGCCGATGTCGGGAAGACGGGAGCGTCCTTACGCCGGAGCCGGGCGGATTGCAAGATGATGCGGGGGGTAGGCAAAGCGGGATGCCCACTCGGCCAATCGAAAAAAAGGCACTGTAACGGCCCGCCAAAGGACGGGCCGCAAGGCCGAACGGCCTCAAGTAGCGAAGCAATAGGCCGGAAGATCGTGAGAGCGAGGATTTCGCAGCCCGGACGGGCTGCGGAACAAGAAGAATGGCAGGGGTGACAGGATTCGAACCCGTGGCCCTCGGTTTTGGAGACCGATGCTCTACCAGCTGAGCTACACCCCTGCACTCGCGGCAGGCGCGCCCTTTAACGAAGGGGCGTGGGATAGGCAATCCTCTTTGCCTCATGCGGGCGCGCCATGTATTGTGCAGTGCAACCATGCATGCGCCGATCACCCCTCCGGTCCCGGTCGAGACCCTGCTGCTCGCCTATCGCAGCGGGATCTTTCCGATGGCCGACCGGCGCGAGGATGCCGACATCTTCTGGGTCGAGCCGCGCGAACGGGCGATCCTGCCGCTGGACGGGCTGCATGTCTCCAAGTCCCTGCGCAAGGTGCTGCGCGCGGACCGCTATGCGGTGACGGTGGATCAGGCTTTCGAGGAGGTGATCCGCGCCTGCGCCGAGCCGCGCGAGGATCATCCCGAAACCTGGATTTCCGAGCGGATCGTGCAGTCCTATCTCGGCCTGCACCGCGCCGGACACGCACATTCGGTCGAATGCTGGCTGACCCCGGCAGGCGGCGGCGGGCGCGAACTGGTCGGCGGGCTCTACGGCGTGTCGTTCGACCGGGTGTTCTGCGGCGAATCGATGTTCAGCCGCGCCGACAATGCCAGCAAGGTCGCGCTGGCGTGGCTGGTGGCGCTGCTGCGGCAGGCTGGCTTCACGCTGCTCGACTGCCAGTTCATGACCGAGCACCTGCGCTCGATGGGCGCGGTGGAGATTCCGCAGCGCGACTACCGGCGGCTGGTGGAACAGGCGCAGGGGCGGCCGCGCACCAGCCTGGGCACGGCATGGCGGCACTTCGCCAAGGGCGCGGATTACTCGGCCGGAGCCGGCGTTGCGGCTGGCGCGGGTGCCGGAGCCGGTGCGGCAGGCGCAGCGGGCGAAGGCGTTGCCGCAGGGCTGGGCGAAGTGCCCGGCGCGGGGCGCTTGGCCGACGCCGGATCGGCATCCCCCGGCCAGCGCATCGCGCAGTTCTTGACCCACACGTCATAGACCGGGTGTTCAACCACGTTGAGGCTGGGCGATTCGCGGAACAGCCAGCCCGAGAACACCCGGACGTGCTGATCGGCCCCGCGCTCGCGGATGTCGACTTGGACGAAGGCGCCGACTTCCTGCGGCAGTTCCCACGGCGCGGTGCGCTCGCAGGCGGACAGGCGGATGATCACCGGGCCGATCTCGCGGGCCTCGCCCGGCTTCAGTGTGATCTCTTCGGAGACATTGTTGCGCTTGTTGAGCAGGCCGATGGTCGCCACCCGCTCCTGCATCGGGGTTGCGCCGTTATCGCTGGTCTCGGCCGCAGCGGCGGCGGCAGTGGCCGCCGGGGCGGGCGAATCGAGCGGGACACCCCTCGTCTCGGGCGCGCCCGTGCTGTCGCAGGCGGCAAGCGCCAGAGCGCAGGCGAGAGCGCAGGCGGGCAGCGCGGCAAGGCGGGGAAACCCCATCGCCCGCCTCAGCCCTCGGTGCTTCCCGGGGTCCAGGCCTCGTAATCGCCGACCGCACGCGCGCGCTTCCCGCCGCGCTCCAGAGCGCCTTGCGGGAAATAGGCCTGCGCGGTGCCGGTGGCGTTGGGGGTGTAGTCGGCCTCCCACACCTTGGGCGGGGGCAGGTGGCTTTCGGGCACCTGGTCATAGGTGCCGTGCAGCCAGCCGTGCCATTCGGCCGGCACGCGGCTGGCATCATTGGCGCCGTTGTAGATCACCCAGCGCTTCTCGCGCTGCGTGTAGGAGCCGGTGTTGGCCCCATCCCTGCCCTTCGAGCGGTAATACTTGTTGCCCGCCCCGTCGGTGCCGACGTGCTCGCCGCCGACGCGGCTGGCCCACAGGTGCGTGCCGATGGTCGCACCGTCCCACCAGGTGAAGATTTTCGCGAGGATACCCATGGACGCGCGCCTAGCGGAATTGAAGTGGAGCGCCAATATTTGATTTTCGCACCCGCCTCCGCGGGTGCGTCCTCAGCGCTATTCCTCCGCTTCGCTCCGGGCGCCTGCGGGCCGCGTGAGCGAGGATTTCGCATCGCGGAGGCGATGCGGAACACAAGAACCCGCCCGCGAAGGCGGGCACGCCAACTAGAACACCACCTTGTCCCCCGGCACGATCCCCAGCGCCTTGGCCCGGCCTGCGCGCAGTTCGAGCACGGCGCTCGCCGGCCCGACCGAGCGCACCGATTCGAGCGAATAGGGCACGGTGTCGGCGGCGATGTTCGCGATGCGGCCATCCGGGCCGATGAAGATGATGTCGAGGCTGAGCGGCGTGTTCTTCATCCAGAAGCTGCGCGGCTCAGGCACGGCGGAGGGGAAGATCATCCCTTCGAAATCGCCCAGCTCGGTGCGGAACATCAGCCCGCGCGCCTGAGCCTCGGGCGAGGCGGCGAGTTCGACCTTGAAGGGGATTGTCTTGCCGCCGCGCTCGACCACCAGATCGATCACTTCGAGCCCCGAGACCGGGTGCCGCGCCGCCTGCGCAGGGGCTGCCGCCGGAGCCTGTGCCCGCGCCGTCGCGCCCTCGCCCGGCGAGCACGCCGCCAGCATCGCGGCCCCTGCCATGCCTGCCATCAGCCAGTGTCTCACCACGTGTCCCTCATCCCTTCTGCTTCGGCCGCCTCGTCCAGCCATTGCGTGACAGCGGCCATCCCCTGACAATCGAGGATGAACCGCACGTGCTCGTAATCGTGGCCCGCGCGCAGCATTGCTGCAACGGCTTTTTCGCGCGCCTTGCGGATGGCGAGCGGATCGCCTTCGGGCGCGGGGCCGAACGGGCCGATCCGCCGCTTCTGCGCCATCAGCACCGCCGCGCGCCGCCGCTCCGCCTCACCCGGCGCGCTGTCGGCGCGGATCGTCTCGTCGACGCCGGCCGCCCACAAGGCCTGCTCCACCCGCCTTGCGCCATAGCCGCGCGCACCCAGATCGCGCGCCCGCATCCGGGCATAGGCGGCATCGTCGACATAGCCGAGCTCGACCAGCCGGGCGACCAGCGCGGGGACATCCACCGCCGCCGTGCGCCCGTCCGCATCCTCGGCCACACCGCGCTCGCGCAGCTTGCGCATCAGATAGGCCTCCAGCCGCGCTCCGGTGCTGGCAAAGCGCGCCGCATAGGACAGCGCAAGGTCGCGCAACTCCGCCTCGCCCAGCGGCGGTTTTGCCCGTTTGCGCCCGTCGGGATCACGACCGCGGGATGACGAATTCGCTTTACCTGAAACCATTTCGCCTTATTCGTGCCACCTTCCTATTGAAATGCGAACCTCAGGATCGCGCCGGACTATGACCGGCGAAACGGGGCTACGCTAGAGCGTGAGCGAGGCATCGCCTTGGAACGCGCCGCAACTGACGGGTATCGTTGAAAAATATGACCGACGCCGTTTTGACGCCGACGCCGAATGACTGCGACCTGCCGCGAATCCGTGCGCAATTTGCAACTTTCAACGAAGCGATCGACTACGCTGCGAAGAGCCGCAAGGGGCTCAACTTCCATGACATGCGCGGGGAACTGGCGCGGGTCTATCCCTATTCGGACATGCGCGAGGATGCGCTGGTGATGGCGCGCCGCCTGATCGCGGCGGGCATCGGCAAGGAAGATCGCGTCGCGCTGATCGCCGAGACCGGTCCCGATTTTGCCGCGCTGTTCTGCGCCTGCGTCTATGTCGGCGCCTGGCCCGTGCCACTGCCCCTGCCGACCAGCTTCGGCGGCAAGGAAAGCTTCATCGACCAGCTGGCGGTGCAGCTGATGAGCTCGGATCCCAAGATCCTCCTGTTCCCCGAGGAAATTGCCGAAATGGCGCTCGCCGCTGCCGCGCGGCAGGGCTGCGATGCGGAAAGCTGGCAGGATTTCAGCCAGCGCCCCGCGCCCGAATGCGAACTGCCGCAGGCCAGCCCGGACGATATCTGCTACCTGCAATATTCCTCCGGCTCGACCCGCTTCCCCACCGGCGTCGCCGTGACCCACCGCGCGCTGCTGCACAATCTCTACGGTCATTCGACCACCATGAACCTTGGCGAGAACGACCGCTGCGTCAGCTGGCTGCCGTGGTATCACGACATGGGGCTGGTCGGCTGCCTGCTCTCGCTGATCGCCAACCAGGTCTCGGGCGATTACCTGAAGCCCGATGCCTTCGCGCGCCGCCCGCTGGCGTGGCTCGACATGATCAGCCGCAACAAGGGCAACTCGCTCTCCTATTCGCCGACCTTCGGCTACGACATCTGCGCGCGCCGCATCTCGAGCCAGTCGAACGTCGCCGAACGCTTCGACCTGTCGCGCTGGCGCATCGCGGGCAACGGCGCGGACATGATCCGCCCCGACGTGATGCAGAACTTCGTCAACGCCTTTGCCGAAGCCGGGTTCAAGGCGGCCTCCTTCACCCCGTCCTATGGCCTTGCCGAGGCGGTGCTGGCGGTGACGGTGATGCCGCCGGGCGAGGGCATCCGCGTCGAACTGGTCGAGGAAGAGCGCCTCTCGGGCGCGCCGCGCGATCTGTCGCGTCCGGCCCGCTACCGCGCGATCGTCAACTGCGGCAAAGCGCTGCCCGACATGGAGGTCGCGATCCGGGGCGAGGACGGCGCGGTCAAGGGCGATCACCAGATCGGCAAGGTGTGGTGCCGCGGGCCGAGCGTGATGCACTCCTATTTCCGCAACGCCGAAGCGACCAGCGACTGCCTCGTCGATGGTTGGCTCGACACGGGCGACATGGGCTACACCGCCAATGGCTATCTGTTCATCGTCGGCCGGGCGAAGGACATGATCATCATCAACGGCAAGAACCACTGGCCGCAGGATATCGAGTGGGCGGTGGAGCAGCTGCCCGGCTTCAACCACGGCGACATCGCCGCCTTCGCCATCGAGATGGAGAACGGCGAGGAAGCGCCGGCGGTGCTGGTGCACTGCAAGGTCTCCGACCCCGAGGAGCGCGTGCGCCTGCGCGACCAGATCGCGGACAAGGTGCGCTCGGTCACCGGCATGAGCTGCATCGTCGAACTCGTCCCGCCGAGGACGCTGCCGCGCACCTCGTCCGGCAAGCTGAGCCGCGCGAAGGCGAAGAAGCTCTATCTGGCGGGCGAGATCGTGCCGATCAGCCTCGCGGCGTAAGGCTCCCCCCGCCCCGCCCGCGGCGTCCGCTTCCGGGCGCGAGGTGGTTGGAATCCGGCCATAATCCATAACCGTCGTCCCGTGCTAGACGCGGGGCTTGGCGGTTCTTTCGTCCGTGTTGGCGTGATACCGGACGCGCCGTTTCCTACAGCCCTGCGCGCGCGTAGACTGCGCGCGGCTCTTTCCCATTGTCTGTCCTGCTCGCCCATTGCCGGGCGTTTTGCGCGCAAAGGTCCGGTGTCCGTCCGGCCTGCGATTTTCATTCAACGCACTGTAACGTAAGTGAAAAACGGAACCTCGCGAAGGTGACGCGGTGTCAACTTCGTCAACTTTGTCATTTTGTTGCGCACGGCCCGGAGCGGGTTGTGCGGCGCTACTCGCTCTCCTGCGCCCAGCCTGCCCCGAGCGCGCCGGAGCCGGGGCTGATCGTGACGGCGACGCCGGCCTCGCGCAGCACCTCGGCGGCGGCTTCGGCCTCGTCGGGCTCGCCGGCCAGCACCACGCTGCGGTCAAGCCGGCGTGCACCCCATGCGACCACCGCCAGCGCCTCGCGGCCTTGTGCGCTGAGGCCGTCCTCGTCAAACCCGATGCTGGACGGGAGCGCCGCGGCGGGCGGAACCAGTTCGATCGTCCAGTCCGGCTCGGTCGCGGCAATGCGCGCTTCAAGCGTGCGGTAGACCGCCAGCGGCGCGCCGTCGAGCCGCCTGGCCCGCACCAGCGCGCGCCGGCGGTTGCGGTCGATCAGCACCTCGCTCTCGGGCACCCCGGCCGCCAGCGACAGCCGCGTGGCAAGCGCCTGGAGCCGCGCCGCGGCAGCGGCGTCCTCGGCGGCGCGGGTCGCCGATAGCTGCGCCCGCTGGGCTGCGCCCGCGCCGGTCTCGGTCTGGGTCTGGGTCAGGGTCAGGGCCACCGTCTGGCCGAGCCGCTTGGTCAGCGTCCGGGCGATCTCGGCCTCGGCATCGGGCCGGATCACCGGCGTGAACACGATCGCGCTGACATCGAGCGGGCTGGCGGCAAAGTCGATCTCCAGCGCATCGAGCTGGGCCGGACGCGCGAACCGGTCCCTGATCGCATCGCGCACGATCCTTTGGGCATTGGTCTCCCACGCGATCTGCTGGAGCGAGAAACCGAGCGGCACCGCCAGCGCGACGAACACCGCGGCAACGAAGAAGTTCTGCGCCTTGGTCTGCCCCTTGGTGAGCGAGCTGCGGAAGCCGTAGAGCTTGGCCATGGCAAAGGCAGTGAGCGCGATGGTCAGCAGGTTGGTGACGAACAGCAGCAGCGCGCCCGAGAACACCGTCCAGTTGAAGGTCGCAAGGCCGAAACCGACCACCGCCAGCGGCGGCATCAGCGCGGTGGCGATGGCGACGCCGACAATCGTCCCCTCGCGCCCGCGGATCATCGCATAGGCACCGGCCAGCGCCGAAAACAGCGCGATGAACAGATCGAACAGGTTGGGCCGGGTGCGCGCGGCGATTTCCGAGGTGATGGTCTGGATCGGCGAGAGGAACACCAGCACCGCGCACAGCAGCACCGCCATCACGCTGCCCGCCAAGAGGGTCCGGCCCGATTGCTTGAGCCAGTCCCAGTCGCCGATTGCCAGCGCGAAGCCCAGACCCATGATCGGCCCCATCAGCGGCGACAGCAGCATCGCTCCGATCACCACCGCCGGCGAGGACAGCAGCAGGCCGAGGATCGCGATCCCGCCCGCCATCGCGGTCATGAACAGATAGCGCTCGGACAGCGCGCAATCCTCGCGCCGGCGCTCGATCACTTCCGACTGGTCGACCTGGCCGATCACCCGCTCGGTCCACCAGTCCTGCACGGAAGCAAGCGTGGCGCGCAGCGAAGCCCGGGGTTCGGGCAGGGGCGGCGGAGCGGGAGCTGTGGTTTCGTCCATCGCCCCTGCCTAGCCCGCCCGGCCGGCACTTGCCAAGCACCGCCGCGCGGGACGCAAGGCATGGACGCAGGGGGGACTAAGGGAGTAGCGTGCAGCGCGGCCTTGAAAGGCGTGTTTTAGATTACTAATACAGTAGGCATTGCCCCGCGCGCGCAGGCGCAGGCACTTGAGGGAGCACGACAAAGGCATGAGCACCGATACCAAGACGGCGACCGCCCCCATCGCTTCGGGCGACTTCACGCTCACCCCGCCCGATCCGGTGCCGCAGGTCGCGCCGGAACAGGCCGCGGGCCTCGTGCCGGTCACCTCTGAGCAGAAGTCCAAGCTCGACACCAAGGTCGATGCCTTCGTCAACGAGCTGGTTGCGGTCGATGCCAATTCGCCGCAGTTCGGCGAGAAGGTCGATCAGATCACCCGCATGGGGCAGGAACAGATCCGCGCCGCCGCCGCGATGTCGAACCGCTTCCTCGATCGCCCGGTGCGGGCGATGGATGCCGATGGTTCGGTAGGCAAGGATCTCGCCGAGCTGCGCCGCACGGTCGAGGATCTCGATCCGGGCAAGCAAGGCAAGCTGTCGGGGCCCCGCAAGATCCTCGGGATCATTCCCTTCGGCAACAAGATCAAGAACTACTTCGACAGCTACACTTCGGCACAGGGACATATCGCGTCGATCCTGACGCGGCTCGAAAGCGGCAAGAAGGAGCTCCACCTCGATAACGCCGCGATCGATACCGAGCGCCAGAAGCTGTGGGCGGCGATGGGCGAGCTGGAGCAGATGATCCACATCGCCAAGACCCTCGACGAGCGGCTGGAGGCCAAGGCGCTGGAGCTCGACTCGGTCGATCCGGCCAAGGCCAAGGCGCTGCGGGAAAGCGCGCTGTTCTATGTCCGCCAGCGCACGCAGGACCTGCTCACCCAGATGGCGGTGAGCGTGCAGGGCTACCTTGCGCTCGATCTGGTCAAGAAGAACAATGTCGAGCTGGTGAAGGGCGTCGATCGCGCCAGCACAACCACCGTCGGCGCGCTACGCACCGCGGTGACCGTGGCGCAGGCGATGACCAACCAGCGTCTTGTCCTCGGCCAGATCACCGCGCTCAACAAGACCACCAGCGACATCATCGATTCCACCAGCACGCTGCTGCGCGAACAGACCGCGCAGATCCACGAACAGGCTGCGTCCTCCACGATCCCGCTGGAAACGCTGCAACGCGCCTTCCAGAACATCTATGACACGATGGACGAGGTCGACAATTTCAAGGTGCGCGCGCTCGAATCGATGAAGCAGACGGTCAATGTGCTGACCTCCGAGGTCGAGAAGTCCAAGGGCTACATCGCCCGCGCCGAAGGCCAGGCGCAGGCGCAGGCCAAGGTCGCCTCGCAGACCCCGTCGCTGCTGGCGCTGGACAAGTAGATGCCCGACAGCACCCGCGACAGCGAACGCATCCTGCGCGAGGCCAAGACGAGCCTCGCGGTGCAGCGCGACGGCGGGACGCACCGGCCCGGGCCGCGGAGCATCGGCAAGGGCTCGGCCGCGGCCAAACGCAAGGTGTGGCTGGAGCGGCTGCGCAATCTCGTCATTGCCGTGGTCACGATCTGGATCGGTGCGGGCATAGCCGGAGCAATGTTCAGCGGGATCGGGTTCTGGGGCCTGATGGCGGTGATCGTCACCACGGCAATTGCGGTCGGGGTGTTCTCCAGCTTCCCCAAGGTCAAGATCCCCAAGCGCGCCGAACTCAAGATCGGCAACCCGCAGCAGATGGTCGCGCGCACCGAGCTGTGGCTCGAAGCCCAGCGCCCCGCCCTGCCCCCGCCGGCGCAGGTGATCGTCGACCAGCTCGGCGTGCAGCTCGATGCGCTCGGCCTGCAACTGAAGGGGCTCGGCGACAACGAGCCGGCGATGGCCGAAGTGCGCGAGCTGGTGGGCGAATACATCCCCGAGACGATCGACAATTACCGCAAGATCCCCGCGCACCTTCGCACCGAGGCATATGCCGGCAAGACCGCCGACGAACGCCTGACCGAAAGCCTTGCCAAGCTGTCGGGCGAGGTCGATCGCGTGACCCGGCGGCTGGCCGAAGGCGCGCTCGATGATTTGGCGATCAAGAGCCGCTATCTCGAATACCGCTATGGCGGGGCCGAGGCGCTGGAAGGCGCGATGCCCGACACCGGCGTGCCGCTGCCCGATTTCTCTGCGACACCGGCCAAGCAGGCCAAAGAACGGGAACGCTGAGGCCATGCGCGTCACTCTGCCCCACGATCTGCCCCGCGACGAAGTCCGCCGCCGGATGCGCGCCCACTCGGAGGAGATCGCGGACTTCTTCCCGCCCGGTCTCGCCAGCGTCACCACCCGCTGGCCCAGCGAGGACCGGATGGACATCACCGCCGAGGTCATGGGCATGAGCATCCCCGGCGGGGTCGACGTGCGCGAGGGAGAGGTGGTGATCGAAATGCACCTGCCGATGCTGCTTTCGGTGATGAAAGGCCCGCTCGAAGCGGCGGTGAAGAAGGAAGGCCGGCGTCTGCTGGCGCCCTGACCCCCTTTCGCCACGCTTGTCTGCAATTCCTTGCAGATTCTTTTGCCTTCAGCGATTTGATCTGTCACAATTATCGGACGGAGAATCGTGCCTAACTTGCTTTACGCGGCGGGCGTGCAAGGCAGACCGGCATTCTGCCCTCGCAGGGGCAGGGAAGGACAGGTCGGATGGCAGGGGGCAAGCTTCAGCCTGAACCGGATGAGGATTTGCGCAGCCACCTGCGCGCCGCGACCATGGCCGCGCATGATCTGCTCGATCACGCGATGCAGGCCGCGAGCGGGTGGCGCACGCGCGAAGATTACGCCCGCTTTCTCGAACTCCAGCACGCCGCGCGCGCGCCGCTCGAGGACTGGCTCGATGCCCACGCGCCCGAAGCGCTGTGTCCGCCGCGCCAGACTCGGTTGATCGCGCAGGATCTGGCGCAGCTCGGCAAGCCGGTCCCTGCGCCCGCACCGCTGTTCACTCTGGGCCGCACCGGCATCGGCCACGCGCTCGGCGCGGCCTGGGTGCTGGCCGGATCGGCGCTCGGCAACCGCAGCATCGCAAAGCAGGTGCACCGGATCGGTGGCGGGACATGGCCGATGGCTTTCCTCGATGACGGGGCGATGCTCGGCTTCTGGCAGGCGCTGCGCGCGCGGATCGAGCAGCAGGCCGGAGCCCGCGAGGCCGCAGGCGCGACCAGCGCGGCGACGGCGGTGTTCGCGCACTTCCTTGCCGTGGCCGAAAACGCGCAAACCGCGGAAGCGGCGCTATGAACCTCCACCAGCGCGAGGATTCGCTCACCGAGTGTGACCGCGAGCCGATCCATCACATCGCCGCGGTCCAGCCCTTCGGCGGGCTGATCGCCGCCGATGCCCGGGGCGCGCTTGCCCATGCCTCGGCCAATTGCGCCGACTTGCTCGGTCTGGCCGACCAGCCCGAGACCGGCACACCGCTCAGCGCCATCATCGCACCCGATGCGCTGGCCCTGATCGAACAGGCGCTTGCCAGCCTTGCCGGCCTCGACTTGCCTGAACGCCGCTTCGGGCTCGATCTTGCCGGCAACGGCACCCTGTTCGACTGTGCCGTGCATCGCAGCGGCGGCCTCTCGGTGATCGAGTTCGAGCCGCACGCACGCAACGACTTCGCCGATCACGTGGCGATGATCGTGCCGGTGATCGCCAAGCTCGAATCCCTGTCCGACCCGCAGGACCTGTGCGAAACCGCGGCGCGGCTGGTGCGCCAGATGCTCGGCTATGACCGGGTGATGATTTACCGCTTCCACCCCGACGACAGCGGCGAGGTGGTGGCCGAGGAGCGCGCGGCGGACATGGAGCCCTTCCTCGGCCTGCGCTATCCCGCCGCCGACATTCCGCAGCAGGCGCGCGAGCTGTTCCGCCGCAACCGCTTCCGGGTGATTGCCGACATGGAGGCCGAGGCGGTACCGATCATCCCCGCGCTCGGCCCGGAGGACACCCCGCTCGATCTGTCGATGTCGATGCTGCGCGCCCATTCGCAGATGCATCTGGCCTATATGCGCAACATGGGCGTCGGCGCTTCGCTGGCGATCGCGATCGTGCGGCATGACCGGCTGTGGGGCATGATCTCGTGCCACCACCGCGAACCGCGGCTGCCGCCCTATTCGCTGCGCACAGTGGCCGAACTGCTCAGCCAGACCTTCTCGCTGATGCTCGACCGGATGCTGGTGGCCCGCTCCGAGGAGCTGCGCGAGCGCGCGCGCGAATTGAACGACCGGCTGCTGCTGCGGCTGGCGGGGGGCCTGGCACTGGCCGACAGCCTGCCGCTGATCGAGCAGGTGCTGGGCCACGCGGTCCCGCATGACGGGCTGTCGCTGCTGGTCGAGGGCGAATATCGCGCCAGCGATGCCGCGCCCGACGAAGCCGCCTTCCGCGCCATAGCCCCGCTGCTCGCCAGCACGCTTGGCGGGGCGACCTATGCCACGACGCGCCTCGCCGACCAGATTCCCGAGGCTGCTGCCTTCGCCGATGTGGCAGCGGGCGCGCTGGTGCTGCCACTCTCGCGCGCCAACCGCGATTGCCTGGTGCTGTGGCGCCGCCCGCTCGACCGGACGATCACCTGGGCGGGCGACCCCGCCAAGGCCCGCGCCGCGCCCGGCGAACTGCTCCAGCCGCGCGCCAGCTTTGCCGCCTGGACCGAGACGGTGCGCGGCCGCAGCGCCGAATGGACCGCCGAGGAATGCGAGATCGCCGCGCGCCTGCGCCGCACCCTGATCGAGGTGGTGCTGCGCATGAACGAGGACATCGCCCGCGAACGCGCGCGCGCGGCCGAGCAGCAGGACCTCGTCATCGCCGAACTCAACCACCGGGTGCGCAACATCCTCGGCCTGATCCGCGCGCTGGTGTCGCAGTCGCAATACGAGGCGCTGTCGGTCCCGGGCTTTGCCGCGATCCTCGGCGGGCGGATCGCCGCGCTGGCCGCCGCGCACGAGAACCTGACGCGCAAGAACTGGGGCCCGGCCTCGCTCAGAAGCCTGCTGGAGACCGAGCTTGCGCCCTATTGCGGCAGCAACGGCGCGCGGCTGCGGCTGACGGGCGACGACGTGCTGCTCGGCCCCGAGGCCTATACCGTGCTGGCACTGGTGGTGCACGAGCTTGCCACCAATTCGGCCAAGTATGGGGCGCTCTCGGCGCGGGCGGGTTCGCTCGACGTGCGGCTGGCGCGCACGGCTTTCGGCGATCTCGCGCTCGGCTGGCGCGAGGCGGGCGGACCGCCGGTCAGCGCGCCTGCGCGGCAGGGCTTCGGTTCGACCATCATCCAGCGTGCCATTCCGCACGACCTTGGCGGCGAGGCCGATGTCCGCTTCCGGCTCGAAGGGCTGGAGGCCGATTTCCTGATCCCGCAGCGCCATCTTGCGAGCGGGCACGAGACGCCCGCCGCGCCGCCTTGCGTTCCGGCCGCAGAACCCGCCGCCACGCCCCGGCCCGCGCCCGAAGGGCTGCCGGCGCGGGTGCTGGTGGTGGAAGACAGCATCATCATCGCGCTCGACACCGAGGAGAACCTCAGGCGCCTCGGGGTTGCCGAGGTGCAGGTGGAAAGCAGCGTCGCCGGCGCGCTCGCGGCGATTGCCGAAAGTCCGCCCGATTTCGCGCTGATCGACTTCAACTTGGGCGGCGAAAGCTCCGAACCGATTGCCGAGGCGCTGCGCGCCGCGGGCGTCCGCTTCGTGCTGGCGACCGGCTATGCCGAGGGCGGCAGCACCTTCGAACGGCTCGGCGCGGACGCGGTGCTGCGCAAGCCCTATGGCAAGGGCGATATCGAGCGGCTGATCGGCAGCTAGCTGGCGCGCACCAGCAGACTCACATCGGCGCGGCTGAAATCGAGGCTATCCAATCCGTCCGCGACAAGGCATTCCCCCGCGCCGGCACGGGCCGTGCCATCGCGCGCGGCCACTCCGCCGGCCAGCGGCAAGGCCAGCACAGGGCCGGCATAGGCTGCAACGGTCGCCGCATCCGGCGTGCCTTCGATCCTGTCAAAGCGGAAATGCGGGCCATCCACCAGCACCGGTCCGTCCGCCACCGAGCGGCGGTGTCCGGCGCCATAGGGCTCGCCCCGTGCCACAGCCAGCGCGCGCGCCAGATGCAGCTCGCGCGGGCGGCCATAATCGTAGAGGCGAAAGGTGGTGTCGGAGTTCTGCTGCACCTCGACCAGCGACAGGCCGGGGCCGATCGCATGGACCGTGCCGGCCGGCAGATAGAACAGATCCCCCGCGCGCGCCGGGTGCCATTCGAGCAGATCCTCGATCGTGCCGTCCTGCGCCGCTGTCGCGATCTCGTCCGCGGATACCTCCCGCACGAAGCCGATCGCAAGCCGCGCGTCGGCCTCGGCATCGAGCACCAGCCAGCACTCCTCCTTGCCCGCCTCGCCCGGCAGCGCCTGCGCGTCGGAAGGATGGACCTGCACCGAGAGCTTTTCCGAGGTGAACAGGTATTTGACCAGAACCTGCGGCAGTTCGGGCGGCGGTTCGAACCAGATCTCCCCGATCCGCTCGCCTTCCGGCGCGACGAACGGTGCGGGCAGGTGATCGCGGCCCCAGACCTTGGCCACCATGCGGGTAGGCAGCTGGCGCGGGCTCATCCCGGCGATCTCACTGACCCGCTGCGCCCGGCAACTTGCCGACGCCTTGCGCACCCTCGCGGGTGGTGACCAGCACCTCGTTGCCGCTGACGATGATGCACACATCCTCAAGGCCCACAGCCGAGATGCGCGGGCCGTCGGTGAGTGCGAGCACACCCCTGCATCCGGCCAGATCGACCGCAGCGCCGCGCGTCACATTGCCGTTGGCGTCGGCCTGATCGGCCAGCGCATCGGCGAGCGCAGCCCAGTTGCCGATATCCGACCAGCCCATGCTGGCGGGCACCATCGCGGCGCGGGCGGTGTTCTCCATCACGGCATAGTCGATCGATTCCCCGGCAATCGCGGCGAAGGGTCCAGGCGCGGGGAAGAAGCGCAGGCCCTCGTCCCGCCCGCCCGTAACCGCCTCGGCCACCAGCCGCGCCATTTCGGGCCGGTAGGCAGCAAGTTCTGCCAGCAGGTGCCCGGCGCGAAATGCGAAGATCCCGCCGTTCCAGCTGAAATTCCCGCTCGCGAGATAGGCCTCAGCGGTGGCGAGATCGGGCTTTTCGACAAAGCGGCGGATGGCATAGCCGCCCGGCAGGGACTCGCCCCTTTCGAGATAGCCGTAGCCGGTCTCGGGCCGGTCGGCCGCGATGCCGAAGGACGCGAGATAGTCCTGCCGCGCCAGCTCGGCCGCAGCGAGCGCGGCGGCGCGGAAGGCGACGGGATCGGCGATGTGATGATCGCTCGGGCAGACCAGCATCACTGCATCTTCCGGCAGCAGCGCGGCGGCGAGCGCGATGGCCGGTGCCGTGTTGCGCGCGCAAGGCTCCACCACCAGCCGCGCGCCCGGGATGCTGCCCATGCGTTCCAAAACAAGATCGGCATGCTCGGCCCCGGCAACCACCATCGGAACGGCGAAGCGATCATCCTCCGCGACCCGCGCGAGCGCCTGTTCGAACAGCGTCTGTTCGCCCACCAGCGGGAGGAACGGCTTGGGCCGGGCCTTGCGGCTCAAGGGCCACAGCCGGGTGCCGCTGCCGCCGCACAGGATCACCGGATGGATTGCTGTCACTGAAAATGCCTCGTTTTGTGTTCGGGGCCATAGCAGATCCGCGTTACCAATCGAGTAAGCGGGCAGGCAAATTCCCTTCAGGTGCCACCACTCCGGAGCCATCAGAACCAGCGCTGGCGCCAGTAGAACGGCGCGGCGACCGGGCGGCCTTCGCCGTCCGTTGCCGGACGGAAGCCGAGCCGGCTTTCCACCAGCTGGCAGGTAATGCGGTCAGCCTCCGCGTCGGGGCTGGGACGGTAGATCGTGCAGTCGCGCGCACGCCCGTCGGGGCCGACGATGACCCGCACGATCACCTCGGTGCCCTGCCGCGCGCCGCGTCCGCCAGGCGGTACGGGAAAGTCGCGCGCATTGTCGATGCTGCCGGAGATATGCACCGGCTTGGTGACCGCCACCCCGCCGCGCCCGCCGCCGCGGTTGCCGCTGCCCGTGCCGAGCCCGCTCCCCGCCGCGCCCGTGCCCTCCCCCGCCTCGGTCGCGCCCGAACGGGTAGCGGTGCCGGTGGAGGAGGCGCGCGGACGCGGGGTTTCCTCGCGCAGATCGCGCGGCGGCTCGGGCTGCGTCACCGGTTGCGGGACAGCTTCCTTGCCCGGATCGCCCTGCGCGCCCTCGTCGGGTTCGGGCTGATTCTCCGGCGGCGGCGGGGGCGTGGTGACCGTGACGGTAAAGGCCGAGACCACCTGTTTCTCGACCGTCGCGGTGAAGTCCGGTGCCAGCGCGCGCGCCAGCCCGTAGAGCGCGAGCACATGCAGCAGCGCGATACCCGCCAGCAAGGGCAGGCTGGGCCGCCTGCGACGGTGCTGGAACCCGGTCTGGCCGGTCATTCCGGACCTCTGTCAACCAAGACTGCCTCCATTCCGGGCGAGGTTTTGCCGGAAACCCCCCGCGACTTCCTATAGCACGGCGCGGCAGTTTGGCGATGGAGCGCAAGGATCGAGCGGGCGATGCACCCAGTGGAAGGCAGCGCGGACACGGGGCCGATCACCCCCGATGCTGCGGCAGCCCGGGATGCCGGGCGCGATCCTGTGACGCGCGACGGGACGCGCCCGCTCGCTCGGGTGCAGGCCCTTGTGCGGATCGCTTCCGGGCCGCTTGATCGTAAAGCGCTGCTTGTCTCGCTTGCCGGCGCGACGGTCTATCTGGCCTGCGCCTGCCTCAGCCTTCTGCTCGCCCGCGCCGGCGATACGGTCACCCCGGTGTGGCTGCCCAATGCGCTCGCGGTGGTGGTGATGCTGCGCGCGCGGCTCTCCCATGAATGGCTGTTCCTCGCCCTCGCCTTCCTCGCCAGTCTTGCCGCCAATCAGGTCGCGCAGCTCCCGTGGACGGTGGCGCTGGTGTTCTCCCTTGCCAACGCGGTCGAGATCGCGGTGGTGGTGGCGCTGACGCGGCGGGCGGCAGGTGAGGGCTGCGACATGACCCGGTTGAGCCACCTGGCGCGCTTCGTATGGGCCGGCGGGCTGGTCGGCCCGCTGGTTTCGGGCCTGATCGCCGCAAGTGTTATGGGGCGCGATCTGGCGGCTTTGCGCGAAGGCATCGTCACCTGGTTCCTGACCGACAGCATGGCGATGGTGCTGCTGGTGCCTTCGGGCCTGCTGCTCGTTGACCGTCTGCGCGGGCGGCTGCCGCGCGCGCAGACGCGCCCGCTGGAAAGCGTCGCGCTGCTGATCGGCGGAATGACCTGTGCGCTGGTGGTGTTCGACCAGTCGCACTATCCGCTGATGTTCCTGATCCAGCCGATCACGCTGCTGCACGCCTTCCGGCTCGGGAGCCTCGGCACGGCGGTCCATGTTACCGGCGTCGCGCTGGTGGCGGGGGCGATGACCTGGGCCGGGCTCGGCCCGATCGCCGCCGCCTCGGGCGCGGACATTGCCCAGCTGCACCTGCTGCAGGCCTTCATCGCCGCCAATTTCCTCACCGGCCTTCCGGTCGCCGCGATCCTCGCCGGGCGTGACCGGATGACCAGCGCGCTCGAGGCAGGCAAGCAGCAGGTCGATCTGCTCGCCGCCAACATCACCGACGCGGTGCTGCGCTATGATCTGACAGGCGTGTGCACCTATGCCTCGCCTTCGGTGCGCGAGGTGATGGGGGTGGCGCCGGAGACCTATGTCGGCAAGCCGCTGACGGCGCGGCTGCATCCCGATGCGCACGACCGTGCCGTGCTGGCGCTGGGCCGCCTGCTCGACGGCACGTCGGACAAGGAGCGGGTGACCTATCGCCGCTATCAGGACAATCCCGATGGCACGCCGGTGTTTCTCGAAGCGGACTGCGCGATCATCCGCAATCCGGCCACCGGCCAGCGCGAAGGCGTGGTGGTGGCCGCGCGCGATGTCACCGAACGGGTCGAGCTTGAACTGCTGCTCACCCGTGCGCGCCGCCATGCCGAGAACGCGGCGCGAGCCAAGAGCGAGTTTCTCGCCAACATGAGCCACGAGATCCGCACGCCGATGAACGGGGTGCTGGGCTTTGCCGAGTTGCTCCTTCAGGGTGAGCTTGATCCCGCGCAGAAGCGCTATGCCGAAATGATCGTGCAGTCAGGCCGGTCGATGATGATGCTGCTCAACGACGTGCTCGATCTCAGCAAGATCGAAAGCGGGCAGTTCACCATCGATCACGCGCCGGTCGATCTGCATGCGACCCTGTCGGAATGTGCCGCGCTGCATCGCCAGACAGCGGAGAAGAAGGGCCTCACACTCGAATTCGCCTGCGATTGCGGAGACGCGCCCGAATGCCGCTTCGACGAGACTCGCCGGCCCTGGGTGGTGACCGATGGTCTCAGGCTACGGCAGATCGTGCTCAACCTGCTCGGCAATGCGGTCAAGTTCACCGAGGCAGGGACGATCCGGCTGGCGTGGCAGGTGCAGGGCAACGAGGTGCGGATTGCCATTTCCGACACCGGGATCGGCATCAGCGAAGGCCGGCTGGAGACGATCTTCCAACCCTTCATCCAGGGCGACAGCAGCACCGCGCGGCGCTTTGGAGGGACGGGTCTCGGCCTGTCGATCAGCCGCCAGCTGGCCGCGCTGCTGGGCGGGCGGATCGAGGTCGAAAGCGCGCCGGGCAAGGGCTCGCGCTTCACGCTGCTGCTGCCCGCCCGCCTTGCCACGCCCGAAACCGCCGCAACCGAGGCTGCGCCGGTCGATCCGGGCGAGCTGCCCCGGGCCTCACGCATCCTGCTGGTCGAGGATCACGATATCAACCGCGAGCTGGCGACCGAAATGCTTGAACGCTGCGGACAGGAGGTGGCGATCGCGCATGACGGGAACGAGGCGATCGCGATGGTGATCGACGCGGCGATCCGCGACCGGCTGTATGATCTGGTGCTGATGGACGTGCAGATGCCCGGCTTCGACGGCTATGCCGCCACCCGCGCGATCCGGGCCGAGGGGATCGGGCCGGGGCTGCTGCCGGTCATCGCGCTGACCGCCAATGCCTTTCCCGAGGACATCGCCGCCGCCCGCGCTGCGGGGATGCAGGCGCATCTGGCCAAGCCGATTGCGCTTGGCGATCTGGTGCGGGTGCTGCAACGCTGGCTGCCGACGCGGATTGTCGAAAGCACCGGCAGCGTGGCGGTGGCTGCGACGGGCGGGGTGATCTCCCCACGGCTGGTGGCGCGCTGGGAGGCGCGGCGGCACGAGGCGGTCGAGGCGGTGCGGGGCGCCCTGCGGGACGGGACGCTGGCGGCCCCGGGCGCGGCCACAGGCGCGACCGGCGGGGTTGCGCGGCTGCTTCACAAGCTCGCCGGCACTGCGGCGATGTTCGGCGAGGCCGAGCTGGGCGAAAGCGCCGCTGCGCTCGAACGCGCCCTGATGACGGAAGGCGCTGGGGAAAGCGCCGCCGCGACCTGCGTGAGGCTGGCGCGCGAGCTTCTGGCACTGGCTGATCGCCCTGCTGACGCCGCCACACGCACAATCAGCCGCGCAGCTGGCTGAGGCCGCGAAGGCACGCCCCCCAAGCACAAACGGCGGAGCCCGAAGGCCCCGCCGCTCATGTTTCCTGTCAGACAGGCTTACGAATTAGAATTCGTAGCGCGCACCGATCTGGATCCGCCATGCCGACGGCCCCGGAGCGATGAAGTTCTGATCGTCCGGCGCAAAGCCGGTGATGATGTAGCGGCCCTGCGGATCGACACCGCCATCGACCAGATCGACGAACTCGGGACGGCGACGCAGCACGTTCCAGTCGTTGTCGAGCAGGTTGAGGAAGTTCTGGAAGTCCGCGAACAGGGTCACCTTGTCCTGCACCAGACCGGTCACCTTGCCGATGAACGGCAGCTCCTGGCTGAAGCGCAGATCCATGTCGTAGTGCCAGTCCTGGTTGCAGGTGTTGCGCGCGATCGATGCGCCCGGGGTGAAATCGCACCCGCTGGCCGCGACGTAATCGATCAGCGACTGCACCGCGGCCGCGTTGGACAAGGGCGACACGTTCGGATCGTTCGGGCCGCTCGGGATGTAGAGCAGCGCGTTGTCGGTGCCCGAAGCCGAGTCGTTGAACACACCGCCGCCATCGAAGGTCAGGCTGTACGGCAGGCCCGAACGCGCCCGGAAGAAGATCCCGAAGTTGGTGTCGTAACCATCGAAGAACTCTTCACGCAGGTTGAAGGTCGCGGTGATGTTGTGACGCACTTCGAAGTTCGACGTCGACACTGCCGGGTTCTGGCGATCGAAGGCCGCGGTGATGTCGTAGGACGACGTCGCAGTCGCCGAACCGTTGTTGCGGTTGTTCTCCGAATCGGTCCAGGCGTAGCCGAAGTTCACGTTGAACGAGCCGCCGTCGGTGAACAGGCCGCCCTGGAACCGCTTCGACAGGATGATCGAGGCGACGTGGCTTTCGTAGCTCGGGCCGTTGGTCAGCTGGATTTCGTCGTCACGGCCGATGCGGTTGAAGCAGCGTGCGGTGACGCCCTGCCAAACCGGCGGCGTACCGCCAGCGTAATCGAGCGTCGCGTTGCAGCCCGATGCATCGGGATCGTTCGGATCGATCGCCGCGTAGATCGGACGTCCGTCAACCGTGAAGCCGTTGAGACCACGGGTAATGTTCGGGGTCTGCGACAGATCGACGAAGTTCAGCGTGTCGTTGAACCGCGAGTAGATGTAGTCGATGTTCAGCTTCCAGTTGCTGAAAAAGCCCGTCTCGGTGCCGAACATGGTGCCGAAACCGATATTGGCACGCACCACAGTGGGCACGTCGAACTCGGGATCGGTCGACTGGGTGTCGGCCAGACCAGCAGCCGCTTCAGCCGAACCGGCAGCCCGGATACAGGCCGGGAAGCCGATGAAGTTGCCGTTGGCGTCGAGCACCGAAGGCTGACCGTTGACGTTGCGCGGCAGCTCGGCGGCCGAACACTCGTTCGAAGTGCCAAGGCCCGTCGAGAAGCCGTTGTTCGAGAAGGCGTTCGAGAAGTACACCACCGGGTCACCGCCCGAGAAGATGCCGACACCGCCGGTCAGACGCGAGTCCGAGAAGAACCCGTCATTGTCGAACTCGTAGGTGGCCGAAACGCGCGGCAGGATCACCGGGTCCAGACGACCGAACGAGTTGGCGTTGGTGAAGCCGTAACGGTCGAGGAACTGCGGGTTGGCCCGCGGCGCACCGCCCGAATACATCTGCACGCGGACGCCGGCGTTGATCGCCAGCTGGTCGGTCGCCTGCCATTCGTCCTGGGCGTAGAACGACCAGATGGTACGGCCAAACCGCGCGGCGGCTTCGTTGATGTCGCCGGTCGGGGTGGCGTTGATGTCGCCCGCAACCGACAGACCGTCGACGATCTGCCCTTCGGTCGGGAAGATGGTCGAACCCGGCGAAAGCAGACCGGCTTCGAAGTCGGCAAGGTTGCGGAAGTAGAGCGAACCGGTCGCGTTGATGGCGAACAGGTTGTAGACCGACAGATCGTTGACTTCGGCGCCGAGCTTGACGAGGTGACCGTCACCGGCATCGATGTTCATCTGGAAACGGGCCTGATCGGTCCGGGTGTTGAGCGCGTTGGCCGAACGGAAGATGCCCGGGCCGGTCGACAGGATGCCTTCCTGGGTGGTTTCGCCAGCCACCGGCTCAAGGCCGACGACCAGACGCACGATCGGGTTGGCCGACTGCGCTTCACCGCCACCGACTGGACCCTGCACGTCGCCCACTTCCGCGCGGCTGAGGCGCAGTTCGGTCGAGATCGAGTCGTTCCATTCCGAAAAGAGGCGGACCGAGTAGTAGTCCGAAACCGTGCCTTCGTCCTCGAACGAGTTGAGGCCGGTCAGGTTCTGGGAGCCGAAGTCGCTTTCGACATTGGTTTCCTCAAGCCGCTGGTAGGTGGCTTCGAGGCGGTGGCCTTCGGTGATCACGGCGTCGAGACGGCCGAAGTAGCGGACCGAGGCTTCCGGCAGCGCGGTCGGATAACCGCCCACATCCTGACCATAGACGTCGCGCGCGATGCGGGCGAACTCGTTGAACTGGGTCTGGGTCACGAAGTTGGCTTCGTTGACGAAACCGCCGCCAGCCGGGCCGAATTCGTTGCCGTCGCCCAGATCGGTTTCTTCATAGCCGAAGCTGAAGAACAGACGGTCCTTGATGATCGGGCCCGACAGGGTGGCACCCCAGCGCTTTTCCTGGCTGCCGGTGTCGAGATCGCCGACCATGCCGCCGTCGAAATAGGTGATGAAGGCCGAGCCGTGGAATTCGTTGCCGCCGCCCTTGGTGACGACGTTGACGAGACAGCCGGTGAATTCCGAATACTCGACGTCGAACGGCGCGAATTCGACCGAGACCTGGTCGACCACGTCGAACGGCAGCGGCAGCGCGTTGCGCGCCGCGAACGGCGTGCCGTTGAGGCCGAACACGTCGGCCTGCACGATACCGTCAACGGTGAAGGTGTTCGAACGGTCGTTGCCGCCGAGGCACGAGATGCGCTCCACGTCGTTCTGGTTGTCGAGCGCGACGCGCGGATCGATGCGGATGATGTCGCGGATGTCGCGGGTGATCGACGGGAAGCTCTCAAGCTCCTCCTGGCCGAAGGCGGTGCCCGGGCCGACAGCGACCTGGCTCACGCGGGCGCGGGCGCCGGTGACGATGATGGTGTTGTCCGCCGCGCCGGCAGCGGTCGAGGCGAGCGCGAAGTTGAACGCGGTGCGGCCACCGATGTTGGTGGCGACGTTTTCAACCGTCTGGCCTTCGTAACCGTCAGCCGTGACGGTGATCTGGTAGTTGCCCGGCTGAAGCGAGATGATGCGGAACCCGCCCGACGAATCGGTGGTGGTGGTGCGGGTGGTGTTGTTGGCGGTGTTGGTGATCGTCACCAGCGCACCAGAGATCGCATTGCCGTTCTCGTCGGTGACCTGGCCCTCGACCCCGGTGGTGATCTGCTGGGCCGCTGCGGGCGCGGCGACGAAGGTGGTGGTGGCGGCAAGGCTGACGACGCTTGCGGCAAGAAGATACTTAAGCTTCATGAAAGTAGCCCCTGGTGACAGTGGAGAGAGAGGATGACTGTGGGCTCCCCCTAAGCCCGCGTGACTGCGGAAAAGCGACTGTTCTGTGACAGTTTGATGAAACCCGCCGCGCCCATAACGCGTTTCCTTGGCAAGCGTGACTTCGCGCACACAAAATCCGCCGGAGTTACGGCTGTTCTTGAGTCAGGTGTTGCATCCGCGCAACGAAACAGGGGTTTCAATCGGGCCGAACAGGGGCCCCCGGCGCATCGACTCAGGCCAGATTGATCTCGCGAAGGCGCTGCATCAGGAAATCATGCGCGGTGATCGGCGGGGGCGGCGGAGTCGCGGCCCCTTCGTCGATGCATTCCGGCAGCGGTGTGATCAGGAAGTCGGGCCTGAAATGCAGGAAGAACGGCATGGAGTAACGCGACCGGCGCGCGGCCTCTCCACGAGGATTGACGACGCGGTGGGTGGTCGAGCGCAACCGCCCGTTGGTCTGGCGCTCCAGCATGTCGCCGACATTGATCACCAGCGCGCCCTTGGTCGCCGGGATCGGCAGCCATTCGCCCTGCCCGGTCAGCAGTTCAAGCCCAGCTTCCTCGGCTCCCAGCAGCAGCGTGATGGTGTTGATGTCGCCATGCGCGGCGGCGCGGATCGCGCCTTCGGGGGCATCGTCCCCGAGCGGCGGGTAATGCAGCAGGCGCATCACCGAATTGCCGTCCTCGACGCTGGCGGCAAAGAAATCGCGCGGGCGCCCCAGATGCAGCGCGATCGCCTCAAGCACACGGCCACCGGTTTGCTCAAAGGCGGTGAACAGCGCGCTCATGGTTTCCTTGAAGCCTTCGACCTCGTCGGGCCAGATGTTCGGGGCCATGAATTCGGCGAGCGGGTGGCCCGGGGGCAGGCTGCGGCCGACGTGCCAGAATTCCTTGAGATCGAACACCTCGGCATCCTTGGCCTTCTCGGTGCCGAACGGGGTGTAGCCGCGCGCGCCGCCGCCGCCTTCGATCTTGTAGCTGCGCTTGACCGCGTCGGGCAGCGCGAAGAACGCCTTGGAGACAGCCTCCGCCTCGTCGATCAGTTCCTGCGGAATGCCGTGATCGCGCACCACGGCAAAGCCGTATTCGGCAAAGCTGCGGCCCAGTTCGTCGGCGATGGTTTCCAGCGGCTGGGCGAGCGAAACGGAAGCGATGTCAGTCATGCGCGCGGCCTTACACCCGCGCCCGCGCTGCTGCCAAGCGTTTCGCTACAGTGGCAGGAACAGGCCGGCGAGCGCCGCGCTCATCAGGTTTGCGAGGCTCCCGGCGGCCAGCGCCTTCAGACCCAGCTTGGCGATCACCGGGCGCTGGTTGGGCGCCAGCCCGCCGGTCACCGCCATCTGGATCGCGATCGAGGAGAAATTGGCAAAGCCGCACAGCGCGAAGGTGACAATCGCGCGGCTGCGGGCAGTCAACTGCCCGTCAGTCATGGCGCCCAGATCGATGAATGCGACGAATTCGTTGAGCACGATCTTGGTGCCGAACAGGCCGCCCGCGATCTGCGCCTGCTCCCAGTCGGCGATCCCGATCAGGAACATCACCGGTGCGAACACATAGCCGAGCAGCTGCTGGAAGCTGATATTGGCAAACCATGCTGCCGCCTCGGGCGAGAGCGGCGCTCCGACCTGGTCGGCAAGGCCCACGATCCCGCCGCCGATCCCCGCCAGCATCCCGTTGGCCAGCGCGACGAGCGCGACGAACACCATCACCATCGCCCCCACCGCGACCGCAAGCTTGACGCCGGTCTGGGTGCCCTGCGCGGCTGCCTCGATGATGTTGGCAGGGCGCTGGCCTTCCTCGAAGGTCTCCGCGGCCGTCACTTCCTCGGCCTTGCCGCTTTCGAGGATCGAGGCCGGGCCGACCGCACTGATGCGCGCCTGCGGCAGTTCGATTTCCTGCCCGTTCTCGTCATACATCACCACCCGCGTCGCCTCGGCCAGCGCATTGGCCTTGCCGCGCGCCCGCTGCACGGCGGCGGCGGCAACGCTGTTGTCGCGGCCATCGGCAAAGGAGGCATCGTCGGGCATGATGATCTTGGCCATCAGGATCCCGCCCGGTGCCGACATGAAGGCGGCCGCGAGCAGGAACGGCACGGCTTCCTCGCCGATGAAACTGGCATAGGCCGCAAGGATCGTTCCCGCCACGCCCGCCATGCCAACCGCCATCAGCGTGAACAGCCGCGCGGGCGGCAGCGCGGCGAGATAGGGCCGCACCACCAGCGGGCTTTCCGACTGGCCGACGAAGATGTTGGCCGCTGCGCCCAGCGCCTCGACCTTGCTGATCCCCGTCACCCAGCCGATCGCGCCGCCCACCCAGCGCACCAGCCGCTGCATGATGCCGAGGTGGTAGAGGATCGAGACGATCGCGGCGAAGAACACGATCACCGGCAGCGCGGCGATGACGAAGGTGTTGGCGAAGGGATTGCTCTCCATCGGCCCGAACACCGAGGTGATGCCGACCTTGGAGAAATCGAGCAGCGCGATCACCCCGCCCGACAGCCCGCCGATCACCGCCACGCCGATATCGGTGCGCAGCACGATCAGCGCGGTGAAGGCCTGCAACGCAAACGCCGAGCCGACCACACGCAGGTTGATCCGGCGCTTGGCAGACGACAGCGCGAAAGCGATGCCCAGAATGGCGATGACCCCTGCAAGGCTCAGCAGGATGTGCGTGATACTCTCGTTCACGGCGACAGATGCCCTTCGACTGTAAGGAAGCGATATGACCCCGAAACCCGGCCGACGAGGGGCCTGCCGGGCGCTGTGCGAAAGGCGTGGCAGTTTGCGAAGACAGTTGCAAGCCGTCGATGCAATTGGCCTGTGCGACATTGTGGTGACAGCTTCGGCCCGCACGCTTTTCTTTTGCCTGCGCGCTGGGTAGCATCTTGCCGCATGAATGACACCGCGCCCGCCGCCGCCCCTTTCGCCGTCACCACACCGCAGGGCGTCTCCATGCCGCTGGCGATGTTCGTCTACACGCTGCTCTATGGCGGGATGACGGTGCTGGCGGGCGTGCTCGCCTTCAAGCAGGTGCAGCTGTGGCCGACGAGCCTTGCGGTGGAGAGCGGGATCTTCCCCTTCCTGCTGCTGGTGGTGATCTCCAGCACCCTCTCGCAGCTCTACGGGCGCGATGCGGCCAAGCGGATCGTGTGGTGGGGGTTCCTGCCGCTGGGCCTGTCGGCGCTGCTGATGCAGCTGGTGCTGGGCCTGCCCGCGTCCTCCGAGATGATCGCCTTCCGCCCCGACGATCTTGCCGCCTTCGAGCGCGTGCACGCATCGACCTGGCGGGTGTGGATGGCGGGCCCGGCGAGCTACATCACCTCGCTGCTGCTCAACATCTGGATCTTCGACCGGCTCCGCGGCAGCGGAGAGGGCGAGAGCACGCTGGGCCTGATGATCCGCGGCGCGGTTGCCTCGGCGCTCAGCCAAGCGGTGGATTCGGTGATCTTCATCACGCTGGCCTTCTATGGCGAGTTCGACATCACCGACCTGATGATCGGCCAGGTGCTGGCCAAGGTGTTCCTGAGCATCGTGATGGTGCCCTTCCTCATCACCTTCGGCGTGCGCGCGGCGCGCTGGCTGGACGCGCGGGCGGGCTGAAGCGGGCTTTCCAGCATCGGCCCGATAGGGTATCCTCCCGGCTCGGTTCGGGGGAGGAAAAGGCATGAAAATCGGGATCATCGTTGCCGCAGCAGGAGCGCTGGCGCTGGCCGGCTGCAACGAGCAGGTCGGCGGTCCGGGCGCGAGCACCTATTACGACTGCGGCAACGGCACGCGGCTCAAGGTCGACTATGTCGATGCCGACAGCGTCTTGGTGCAGATGAACGACAACCCGCCGGTCACTATCCCCGCTGACAAATCCGCCTCGGGCGCGAAATACATGAGCCCCACCCACCAGTTCTGGAACAAGGGCGAGGAGGCAATGTGGACGGTCGGCCGGATGATGCCGATGACCTGCAAGAAGGTGATGGTCCCGCGGGGGGTGTGAGGACGCAGTCGCGGAGGCGGCTACGAAAGCAAGAAACGTCCTCAAGCAGCGAAGCGGTAGGACGAAAAAATGGTGAGCCCGACAGGATTCGTAACCGACATGCTTTGACCGCTTGGAACCCCTAGACTACAGATTTCACGTCGGTTCTTGCTCAAAAATGCGAGACAGTGGTGAGAGACATTGGGGTTCGAGATGGCCAAAGACGTGCGGTATGTGAAGCGCCGCGGCGCCGTGTTCTACTACGAGCGTCGCGTTCCGAAAGAGGTCCAAGAGCGACCTGCTGCGTGGCAAGCGCAATTTGGAGGGCGCCACCTGTTCAGGGTGTCCTTGCGCACGAAGCGGCAGAGTGAGGCGATGCATGCCGCTGGAGAGGTCGGACGCCAGTTCGATCAACTTGTCGATCTCGCGCTTGGCCGAAACTCATCTCCATCCGGTGTCGGTGATAATCGCCCACTTCGTCCACTAACGCCCACGATCCTCACCGGAGTGGTTTCGAGAATCAGTGACGGCATGGTTCGACGATGGTCAAATGCGATGGTGTTGGCGGATCTTGACCAAATTGGGCGAGAACACCTCGAGCAGATGATTGCCGACAGGGAGATGGATGCTGAACGCCTCAGGGGCATCCTTCTGGGTTTCGACACGAGCACCGATCCTCGCATGCCCGACTTGTCGGGCGACGTTGAGCTTCTCGTAAGGGAACTGCAACTCGATGTGCTCCCTGGCACGCCCGAGTGGGCTGCTCTGATGAGGGCGGTTCGAGACGGGCGTCTGAAAGGGCATCGACAGATCGACGCGATGCTGAACGGGGATGCGCCGGTGCTGACAAAGGAATTGCTGAAGAGCAAGAAGGCGAGTGCGCCGCACCTGTCAGAGGCAGTGAACGATTACATCGCGCGCTTAGAGGCCCCCCGCACGCTTCGCGAAGTAAAATCCTCGCTGGCGTCATTCATCGATGCGGTTGGGGATCTGCGGCTCGACGAGATCACCCGCGCGGAGGTCGCGCGGTTTTGCAGGGCCGAAGGCTCCAAAGTGGTCGGGGGGAAGTCAGCGGGAAGCATCAAACGCCCGACTTCGCCCGCCACTTTGAAGAAAAAGGTGACGCTGCTTGGCTCGGCGATCAATCATGCGATTGAGACGGAGGCGTTCGACGGCGCGAACCCGTTCCATAGGATCAACGTTAAACGATTCACCCAGCCCGTGCCAAAAGCTCTCATGCCAGACAAGCGGCCGTTCAGCCCGCACGAGCTCCAGCTAATTGTGCGTCACCCTTGGTTCACGGGTTGCGCCAGTGAGACGAACACGCACCGACCCGGTCCGCATCGGCTCAACGGCATGCACTTCTGGGTCCCGATCCTTGGAATGTATACAGGCTGCCGCGCTGGCGAGCTTGGCGGACTGCGTGTGGCTGAAGTCCGCCTCGACCACCAGCACCCCCACATCGTCATTCAAGACAACGCATGGCGAACTACAAAAGGGCGCTATCGACGCCTCGTTCCGGTGCTCGACGTTCTCATTGAGCATGGTTTCGGCGAATACGTCGAGCGCATCGCGCGCGCTGGGCATGATCGCCTTTTTCCAGACTGGAAGCCACCGGCGAACCGCGTGGATGCCGGCGCTCCGGCTTGGTCGAACGGAAAACTCATTCGGGCCTTCAATCGCACCGTGGTTCCTCAGCAACTCCGAGCCATCCTGGTTGAAGGAACGAGACAGGAGGTGACATTCCACAGCTTCAGAGGCGCGTTCAAGACGCTGCTGGGCCGAGCTGAGTATGCTATCCCGGACAACTACAAAAACGAGGTGGTCGGCCACAAAAAATCGGCTCTCGACGAGAGGTATGTCCGGGAGATCCCGCTCGAGGAAACATATCCTGCGATCCGGCGGTGCACGTATGCCGGGCTCGTCCTTCCACCTGCCCCATGACGCGGTTGTGAAGCGATCGGCAGCAGCACCGGAAAGGGCCGCTATAGGGCACCAGCGAATAAGAGCCGCCGTTCTGAAATCGACCCCGTTTCAGACGTTCGGTTGCAGCCTGCACCTTCCTGAAAGCAGCCAATTTTTCATGGGGCTCGGAACAGCTGAAATTGGGACATTTCTGCCCTTCCTAAACCGCTTTGCAGATGACCGGCTTTACCAGAAGCCGACACTGCGATGATCAGAGCGCAAATGGCGGCTAATGCGAGAGCGCTTGCCGCTTGCCGCCATTCAGCAAGCGCCCCCCAAAGCGGCAACAACATCCTCTTCTGATTTGCCCACCTAGAGGGGAGGATAGCTCGCAATCCGATAGAATGCCCAAAGGCGACAGTCTTGCCTGCTAGCTCGGTCTAGCACGCCGCCAGGCTGGGGACAGGCCGCGCCCCAAAGGAGTGGAGAGGCAGATGGTGTCGGATCGGCAGAATATCGCAGCAGGCACGCAGCAACCCGAAAAGTTCGATGTGATCATCGTCGGCGCGGGCATTTCCGGGATCGGCAGCGCGACCCTCCTGCGCAAGCATTGCCCGGATCTGAGCTTTGCCATTCTCGAAGCGCTTGAGGGCCATGGCGGCACCTGGCTGATCCACAAATATCCCGGCACCCGGTCAGATAGCGACCTGTTCACCTTCGGCTACGGCTTCAAGCCGTGGACCGGGCAGCCGATCGCCTCGCGCGATCAGATCCTCGACTATCTGGGTGATGCGATTGCCGATGCGGGCCTTGGTCCCTTCATCCGATATGGCCACAGCGTCACGTCCGCCAACTGGTCCAACGAAACCGCCAGCTGGCAGCTGACGGTCGAACGCAAAGGGGCCGACGATGTCGTGCAGATGGAGGCGAGCTTTTTGTGGATGTGTCAGGGCTACTACCGGCATGAGAAAGGCTACACGCCCCAATGGCCGGGCATGGACAGGTTCAAGGGCCAGATCATCCACCCCCAGCACTGGCCAGAGGGTCTCGATCTGGCGGGTAAGAACGTAACTGTGATTGGTTCGGGTGCGACCGCGGCAACCCTGATCCCGGCGCTGGCCGACCGCTGCGCGCACGTGACCATGCTGCAACGCACGCCGACCTATTTTGCCGCTGGCCGCAATGCTGACGCGCTGGCCGAGGAATTGCGCAGGCTGGATGTGGACCCTACCTGGGTTCACGAGATCATGCGGCGCAAGGTGGTGCGCGACCGGGCCGATCTGCTCGACCGCGCGCATTCATCGCCTGACAAGCTGAAGGCGATGCTGATTGGTGGTGTTCAGGCGCTGCTTCCGCAAGGGTTCGATGTCGAACGGCATTTCACGCCGCCTTATCGCCCTTTGCAGCAGCGCGTGGCGTTTGTGCCGGACGGTGACCTGTTCAAGGCCATTTCGGCGGGCAAGGCGTCGGTCGTGACAGATACGATAAGCACCTTCGACGATACCGGGATCGTGCTTGATTCGGGCGAGCGGATCGATGCCGACGTGGTGATCACCGCCACCGGGTTCGATATGGCAGTGATGGGCGACATCCCGTTCAGCATCGACGGCGCGCCGGTCAACTTTGCGCAGACCATAACCTATCGCGGAATCATGTTCACCGGCATACCCAACATGGCTTGGGTCTATGGCTATGGCCATTACAGCTGGACCTTGCGCGCTGATCTTGTCGCGGGCTTCGTCTGCCGGCTGCTCGATCACATGCACAAAAGCGGCGCGCGCAGCGTGATGCCGGTGCTCAGGCCCGAAGATCAGGGCATGGAACTGAAGCCGTGGGTCGATACCGATTACCTGAACCCCGGCTATCTGCTGCGCAGCCTCGACCGGCTGCCCCGGCGCGGGAACACGCCTGAGTGGCAGCACAGTCAGGACTATTTCTACGAAAGCGAGGCGATCCCTGCGATCGATCTCACCGATCCGGTTTTCGCCTACAGTCATTGATGAAACCGGCGCACCTCGCGCCCGCATCATCCATCAGTAAAAAAGCAAGGAGTGCAGGATGAAGAACTTGAAGGGCGGTGTGGCCGTGGTCACTGGCGGGGCTTCGGGTCTTGGCAGGGCGATTGCCGAGGAGGCCGCGCGGCGCGGCATGAAGTTGGTGATCGCCGATGTCGAGGCTGGAGCGATGGAGCAGGCCGTTGCTGACCTGCGTGCAGGCGGCGCCGAGGCGATCGGCGTGTTGACCGATGTGACCAGTGCCGCTTCGGTCGAGGCACTGGCGGTCGCGACCGAACAGCATTTCGGGTCGGCCAACCTGCTGTTCAACAATGCCGGTGTCGCATCGGGCGGGCCGATCTGGGAAAGCACCGAAAAGGACTGGAAGTGGCTGTTCGGCGTGAATGTCGATGGCGTCGCCAACGGGGTGCGCAGCTTTACCCCGCGCATGCTCGCGGCAGCCGCTGCAGATCCGGGCTATGAAGGCTGCATCGTAAACACCGCATCCATGGCGGGTCTGGTGACCGCGCCGGGAATGGGCATCTACAGCGTTTCCAAGCACGCGGTGCTGGCCTTGTCCGAATGCCTCTACCACGACCTCGAACTGGTCGGGCCGCAGGTGCGGGCGGCGGTGCTGTGTCCGTTCTATGTGACCACCAACATCAGCCAATGCCACCGCAACCGCCCCGCCGATTTGCAAAATGACAGCGGGCCGACCCGCTCGCAGCTGGCCACGCAGGCGATCTCCGCCAAGGATCTCGCAAACGGCACGCTGACGCCCGAAGAGGTGGCCGCGATCACCTTCAAGGCGATCGAGGAAGGTCGGTTCTATATCTATCCCAGCCCCGAGCAGCTGCCGATCGTAAGAAGCAGACTTGATCATCTGGGGAACGGCACCAATCCCGACATCCCCTATGACGACATTCCGATGTTCAAGGCGCGGCGGGACAGTCTGAAAGCTGCGCTAGTCGGGTGAGCAGGTCGCGCTCTTGCTGTGTGCTCTGCTTGTTGTAACCAAATGGCCGTTGCTGCGATGATCTGGCGGCGCGGAGGGTGTGCTTGGCCGAACCGGGAAAACTGGACGAGGAACTCGATGCCCTACTGCGCCAGCATGCGCGGCAGCGGGTGCTAGCGCGAGGCGAGGCGCTTTACGGGCGCGGCTCGCCGCCCGATGCGCTGTTCTGCGTCGAGCGCGGGATAATTCGACTCAGTGTTACCAGCCCTGCCGGCCGTGAAGCCGTGCTGGGTCTGGTGACGCCGGGGCACTGGTTCGGCGAGGCATCGCTGTTCACCTGCGAACCGCGCGGCAATGATGCGGTAGCCGCCGTCGAGAGCACCGTGCTGATGGTCCCCGCTGCCTCCCTGCACGCCTTAATCGACGACCGCTCCGATTATCTACGGCAGTTCCTCGCCATGATGGGCCAGCGTTACAAGGCGGTGCTAAGCCGGATGGACGACACCGTGCTGCTGCCGTTGCCTGAGCGCCTCGCACGGATCATCGTGCAGATGATCGACGCAGGCGACAAGGCGGGCGATGCGCCGGTGCTGCGCTTCTCGCAGGAGGAGGCCGCTCATATGCTTGGTGCATCGCGGCAAAGCGTCAATCGGGTGCTGAAGGAGTGGGAGGCTGCAGGCATTGTGCGCTTGAGCTATCGCACGCTTACCCTCGCCGATCTCACGGCCATACGGCGGCTTTGCCGGGCGTGAGCGGCACGGCGAGAGGTGGCAGATCGCGAGGGGGCAAGCCGGCCAATGAGGCTCGCAACGAAGTTAGGAAAGCCGCCATTCGCCTACCTATCCACCTCCGGCCATGAGCGGCACCAATGCGCGACCCCGACAGCCGTATGGCAGCATTCGGCGGAAGCAGACGTCGCAATTGATGGTCGGGAATGACTAAATCTGGGTCGATACCAGTCTTTTCGCGATGGATGGCAGAACGAAGACGGAGACCGCCCGTTAGGCGTCATCCGGGTGCGAGAATGCGTCCGTTTCTAGGACCTCCGACTTAGCGCCGGTCTCGAAGTGCTGCTGCGATCGAGATCGGCTGACGGCTCACTTCTCGCTTCGCCGCAGCTCCTCATAAAGTTGCCCCGGCCCGAGCAGGACATCACGCAACCCCTCCCGCACCTTAGCGGAATTGAGTGCTTGGGAACTCATGGTCTCGTGCGCGGCCATGGCATCAATGATCGCGTCAAGAATTGCATTCGAGAGAGTGGGTGAGCTGGCGAACTGGGACTTGCTGTTGTTGCGAGCCTGGGATCGCAACTCTTCCGATTCCAGCAATTTCCCCTTGATGACGTTGTTGACGTAGATCAGCTGGTCGTCGTCGGTTAGTTCGGCCTCGAACAGGTCGTTTACCTTGGCGATGATCTCCGCCAGAAGCGCCTTTTCCTTTTCCTGCACCGAGCCAGAACCGGCGGCGGTGATCGGAGGCAGACTGGGACGCTCGTCGCCGATCTGCAGTGTGCGTGCTCCTTCGTTCTTGAGGTTGTGGTGGGTCAGCCGCACCCCGGACAGGTCAACACCATCCCGTTCCCTGCCGAATTGCAGGAGCGGAACCAGCCGCTTGAAGAACAGGTAGCGCTTCTCGATCTCGGTGCTTCCGTAGTCGAATATCTGCGACAGGAAGGCATAGATGCGGATGAACGTCGCCATGTCGCCGCGGACCTGCAGAAGAGCATCCATCTCTTCCTTCGCGTCGGTCGCCGCGGTCTTGTCTTTCGCGTCGGTGGCTGCCTTGAAGCGGCTCTTGGCGTCGTTGAACTGCGTCAGCATCCGCTGCGCAATCGGCTCGATCGCACTGATCAGCTGGCCTTGCGTGGCCTTTGTATCGAGTTCTACTGCAACCAGCCGGTCGATCTCGAACTGATCGTAGTGGCCTGACGCATCAAGCTTCTGGCGAAGGTCGAAGATAAGGTTCGGGTCGGTCTCGGCCTCGATCTCTGCCGTCTCGTAATATTGCCGGAAGGCTGCGAGGACCTCTTCCGAGCTGTTCACGAAATCGAGGATGTAGGTCGTATCCTTGCCCGGATGGGCGCGGTTCAGCCGCGATAGCGTTTGCACAGCCTGAATGCCTGCCAGCCGCCGATCGATATACATTCCGCACAAGAGCGGCTGGTCGAACCCGGTCTGGAACTTGTTCGCGACCAGCAGCAGCTTGCATTCCTCGTCGTTGAACGCGTCACGAATGTCGCGTCCGCGCAAGCCGGGGTTCAGTTTCGCGCTCGTCTCGGTGAAATTCTCGCCCTTCTTGTCGGGATCATTCACCTCGCCTGAAAATGCCACGAGGGTGCTCATGCGGTAGCCCTGAGACTTGATGTAGGCATCGATCGCCAATTGCCATCTGACGGCCTCCAGTCGGCTACCAAGCACGACCATCGCCTTCGCCTTGCCGTCGAGCAGCGGCGCCACGTTCTCGCGGAAGTGTTCGACGACAATCTGCACCTTCTGCGAGATGTTGTAGGGATGCAGGCGAACCCAGCGCATGATGCCCTTCATCGCCGCGCTTTTCTCGACCTCCATCTCGTCCCACTCTTGCCCGCCGCTGGCGAGCTTGAAGGCGAGTTTGTAGGGCGTGTAGTTCTTCAGCACTTCGAGGATGAAGCCCTCCTCGATCGCCTGCCGCATCGAGTAGACGTGGAATGGTCCCGGCTTGTTGTCGTCACCCGCCGGTGCGTCCGGGTTGTGCCTGCGACCGAACAGCTCCATCGTCTTGGTCTTGGGAGTGGCGGTGAAGGCGACATAGGTGACGCCATCTTCGGCAGCACGTGCGGCCATTTGCGCGGCGAGCACGTCTTCGGCGCTGACTTCTCCGCCATCACCAAGCTGCTCGATCTCTTCGGGAGACAGAACTGCCTTGAGCTTCGCTGCGGTCTCGCCAGCCTGGCTGCTATGCGCTTCGTCAGCGATCACCGCGAACTTCTTGCCATCGGTGGCTGCGCGTTCACGCACCGCATCAAGAGCAAAGGGGAAGGTCTGCATGGTGCAGACAATGATCTTCTTGCCCGCATCGAGCGCCTCGGCGAGCGCCGCGCTCTTGCTGCCCCCTTCGCTGGTGATGGTCGCAACCACACCTTTTGTGCGCTCGAACTCGAACAGCGCTTCTTGCAGCTGTGCATCGATCACGTTGCGGTCAGAGACCACGATCACGCTCGAAAACACCTTCTGGTCGTAATCGTCGTGCAGATCAGCGAGAAAGTGGGCTGACCATGCGATCGAGTTCGTCTTGCCCGATCCGGCGCTGTGCTGGATCAGGAAGCGCCCGCCGGCACCTTCCTTGCGCACTTGCTGCCGCAGCTTCCTCGTCGCGTCGAGCTGGTGATAGCGCGGGAAGATCACCGCGGAGATCAGCTTCTTCTTGTCGCGCTTCGCGATCATGTAGCGGCCGATAAGTTCGAGCCAGCTGTCGCGCTGCCAGACCTCTTCCCAGAGATACGCCGTCGGATGGCTGGGGCCGTCGGCAGAGTTACCCGCGCCGCCGTTATTGCCGCGATTGAAGGGCAGGAAGCGGGTCTTCCCGCCTTCCAGCTTGGTCGTCATCATGACCTCGCGGTTGGACACCGCAAAGTGCACCAGAGCCCCACGGGCGAATGTCAGCAGCGGTTCGTTCTTCGGGTTCCGGTCGAACTTATACTGGTCGATCGCATCGCCGATGCTCTGAGTGAAATCGGTTTTCAGCTCGGACGTGGCGACGGGAATGCCGTTTAGAAACAGGCCGAGGTCGATGCTGTTCTCATTCGAGCGCGAATAGCGCAGCTGTCGGATCACCCGGACCCTGTTCGCCTGATAGCGTGCGACGATTTCCGGGTTCATCCCCGATGCCGGAGCGAACTGGGAAAGACTGACAAGCCCGCGAACGCCGATCAGCTCCAGCCCATGGCGCAGCACATCGAGCGTGCCGCGATCGTCGAGCTGTTTGCGCAAGCGATCGCAGAGCACATCTAGCGCCGCCGCGCCATGCGCCTTTTCCAGCGCTTCCCATACCTTCGGCTGGGTGTCCTTCAGCCAGTCCCGCAAGTCTTCAGGAAACAACGCCCGCCCGCGATCATAGCGCGCTGCGGCTCCATCATCGTAGATCCAGCCTGCCGCGCCAAGGTGCTCGCAGATCTCGTTTTCGAAGCTGATTTCCTTGTGGAGGCTCATCGTCGCCATTTCCCCCTTTATCGTAGCGATATCAACACCCTGAGATTCTGGCGAGATTGACAGCCTGATTATCGGGTTCTTTGAACACTACGGTAATTCAAAAGGGGAGCGAAATGCAAAACGACCAAACGGCGGAACAGGAACCAGAACTCAAGACTTCGGCCATGAAGGAGCGTTTCAGGGCGTTCGGTGTCAAGTTCGCCGACCGAGCCAACGTCACAGAAGCCAGGTTTCTCTCCTTGCTTCGCTATTCCGCTTTGGCGGGAGCGGCGATCGCCTTGATCGTGTCCGGTGTGTTCCTTGGGTTAGGACTTGTCCGGCAGGTAGGGCCGACAGAGGTCGAACCCGACAAGGTTTCTATTGCGGCTGAGGATGTCGTCCCGCTCAAGGTCCGGGAGAAAATGGCGGCAGAACCTAAGGCTGTCAAGGTCACTGTTCCGAAATCCATCCGGGACAAGACGGCCGCAATCTACAAGCGCGACTTCGCAAAATACGAGCGACCGGACACAAAGATCAGCGCGGAGCAAGTGGTTGATCTCATTTGGACAGAGGAGCGGATTGCTCAGTTCAATGACTTGATCAGCGCTGGTCTGGTAGATCGCAACGGTGAGCAAATTAACGGTCGCGAAAAACTGATGGCACATGCTCTCGAAACTGTGGGTGCAGCCGTCAAATCGAAAGATTACCTGAGTCAGCTCGTCGCTTATCGCGATGCCAAAAAGGTCAATGTTTGCAATACCGAGACCCGCATTCGCGAGCGGGTGGTGGAAGCTTGGGATCGCTATGCCACGTGGTGCGATGGCTGGTATATCTCGCCCACCGGCTGCGCGACGACGCGTGTTGTCTCAGAGCCCTATGAAGAGCGCGTTTGCGAAATGAAGTTCCCGGACGATCTCTACGCGCCGGCTGAGCTTTTCGCATTCTCGATCGAGCGTTATGCGGCAGTGGCTGAAATGGATCTGCAGTCAGCGCAAATCAGTGCTGAAGAGAAGACCGCCGAAAATCACTCGCGCAAGATCAAGGGGCGCGAGAACATCGGCTTGAGCGGGCAGCTCTTCCTCGGCTTTCTCGCCGTCATGTTCCTTTATCTCTTCATTGCGATGGAGCGCCATAACCGCAATCTGCGGGCTTTGATGGCCAAACAGGATTGAGTTAGAAGGGGTGTCGATATGGCAATCGGCACCCCCGAATCTGCCCCGTGAGGTCAACTGCGAGGCTCAATCCGATCTTTCTCAGCGGAGCCGCGCAAGCCTCGGCCCAAGAGACGCTTCCAGCGAGATCATTGCGTCCACCATGTTGCGGTGAATCCCCGGCCATTCGTCCCGGCTTGCGCGATAACCGCCCGCGACCTGAATGCCGATCAGCGTGCCCATCTGGCCTTCGTTGTGCCGCCAGATCATCGGGAGCCCAACTTCTTGCTCAATAGGCTCCCGCTGGTCGAGCAGGGCCTGATAGGCAGGCAGATCGTCCGCAATCCAGAGATGAACCTGCGAGTCCTGCTGACGGATCGTGTAGACGTAGGTGAAACCCTGTCGCCCGGCCGAGGCCGAAATCCAGTTATCGCGCGACGGGCTTCGACCAGCGTGCAGGGGCGTTCTTGTCGCAGCATAGGGCAACAGCCCCGCCCAGAACTCCAGCCGCAGGTCATGCCGCTCGGTGCGATCCCTGCGTTCCGCCTGCCGCTTCACACCGATGCGGGTCTGGAAGCTGGCCGTTTCGGGCAGCGGGATGAGCTGCTGCACATCGAGCAGCACCCGCCCATCAACCAGCCGGTAGGGTTGCAGCCTCACGCAGCGAATGTCGATATTGCGATCGCGCAGCCACAGCACCGTGGTCGTCAGTTCCCGGCTGAAATTGGCCGAGGCGAGGATGATGCGCGTATCCTGCCCGAACTGGTCCTCGTTGTGGCTATCCCAGCCGAGGAACTGCAAGATCGCGGCGAGCGCATCGTCATGATCGGGCTGCGCGGGGTTAAGGTAGCGCGCATAGGTCTCGACCAGCTGTTCGAAGGTCATGGCCGAAATCATCGCCGCATAGCGCAGCGCCTGAAGCTCCATGTGGCCACCATCCTCGGTGCGCTTCAGCTCGACCACCACCAGGTTGGCATCGGTGTCGATGCACAGCAAGTCGATCCGCCGCGAGCTGTCCACCCAGTCCCCGAACTCCTCGGCGATCACCATCAGGCCGGGATCGAGCACGCTGATGTTGGTCTTCAGCAGCTGCTGGATGTGGCGCCGTTCGTGGATATTCTCGGCACTGAAGCTGGTGGGCGACACCGGCACCAGTTCATCTTCGGTGAGAGCGTATATTGGCATCAGCGTTTCCCTATCAGCCCCAGTTGCGCGAAGGCTGCGGCGACATCTGGCTTCATGGTAAAGCGGCTGGTCGCGTTGTCGAAGTCGGCGAGGATGCCGGTGTAGAACTTACCATTCGGTGTCGTCGCTTCGGGCGGCTGGCCTAGATAGACCCCGCGGTTGGCGCACATGGTTCCAAAGTGCAGGTGCCAGCTCATACCCTTCCAGCCGATCTTTTCGGTCAGTTCGCCGGATGTCGAGTGCGGGTTGTCGAGCAGCACCTGAATGAGCTTCTGCTCGGTGTCGGTCATCGGATCTGCGGTGAACGCCTTGATGACCCTTTCTGCTGGTTCCAAGCCTGCGACTTCGGTGATGAGTGCAGCGTGCGCGTTTGCCTCCACCTCATCGAGCGCAGCGAGGAACCGCTGCGCTTCAGCTGCCTTCTTCGGGTCAGGGCTTTCCGATTGTTCGAGGGCGTTCAGCCGCATCTGCTTGCGCTGATCGGTGGTTCGGCTCGGTAGCGATGCGATGATTTTGTCCAGACTCATGACAAATCCGGTGCTCCCTGGTTCAATGAGTCAAACAAAGATCGACCGGAAAAGCTCGGGTTTCTGCGGAAAATCGCGCTACAACCGTCCCGAAAGGGGGTTTCGATCAAATACCCGTCAAAGAAACTCACGCCCACCACGGCAGGTAGCGCGCCGCCTTCTTCGCCTGCCCCTCCTCAAACGGCTTGATCACGCCTGCCTCCAGTGCGTCTTTGATGATCCTGGAGACGATGGCTGCGTTCGCGGCTTCCACTCCGAAGCGTTCGCGCAAGGAGGTATTGTTGACCGGCTCGCGGTTCACATAGCGAAGGCATGCATGGAGATAACAGGCGTGAACCTTCTCCTGCTTGTCCATGTCGCGCAGAGCCTTGGGCGCAAACAGCGTGACGCGAAAGGCACCGTCCTGCCGCTCCCACACCGGCGGCGGCAGCTGATGCAATTCCGTCTCGAAAACGACCTTGTCCACGCCGCTGCCGCGTTCTTCGCAGATGCCGATACGGCGCATGAAGCGCGCCAGCGCCTCGTTGCGAGACCGCGGAGCGTGATCCAGGAGGCGACGAATATCGATCAGCGGGGCGCCGGGATTGGTAATCTCGATCCTGCCCTCGAAGATCTCTACCATCGGGCCTGTCCCGTCGATGCTGAAATCCTGGTGGATGAGTGCGTTCGCAACAAGCTCCCGAACGGCCAGCTCAGGATAAAGCGGCACGTCCTTTCGCAACGCCTGCCCGATCACCTCGTTGCGAGGCAACTGACCGTCGATCCACTCCATCAACCCTTCGAAGCCTGCCGCGTAGCCGCGCCCGCCTTCCTGTTCCCGAACGGTCTGGATACGGTTTCCGCCCTTGTAGACGATCACGCGCACGGCCTTCCGGGCCAGTGCCGGGAAGTCGGACAGCCGCCGTGCATAAAGCATCGCCCCCAGATTGGTGACGTCGAAGTGACCGGCATTGTTCGGGACAATCAGCCGGTCCTCAGCCAGCTTCTGCAAGATGCCGTCCCGATTGGCCGGCATGGGGATGCCCAGGCTCTCGAAGTAAGCCGGGCAATCGAGCAGCTGGGTCACTCGCTCCCCGCTGCAATCCGCCATGGCGATCATCGATTCGAACGGCTTGCGGTCAAACTGGCGCCACAGCTCGGCTTCCTTCTTGCCGTGATCTCCGAGCGGGTGCGTGGTCGATCCGACGCGAATCCACTCGCGTCCGTCGAAGCGCGTGGGTTGCCCGGTCGCGGCCGGGATTTCGAGCACGACGACGTTTTTCCCATCGACGACTGTCGCATGAAAACGAATGTCGAGCCGTGGGGCAAGGCACCGCACGAGCCAGGCTTCCAGATTTTCATTGCCCTTCTTGGCGGTGACCGGATTGAAGGTCGTGCCAACAATGGCGTGCGTCCCGTCCTCGACACCCCAGACCAGATACGCCTTGTCCTGATCTTCCAGCGTTGCCGAGTTCGACAGGGCAGAGATCGTCTTGCCGATCATGTCGGGGTCGTCGTTGTTGACCTTGAACTCGACCCAGCCGGTCTCCGCCGGCAGACGGCCCAGCTCGCCTACCAGACGCGCGAGGTATTCAGGGTCTTCGGTAGACATGTGCGATTTATTCCTACCCTTGGCCCGCTTCGAATGCATCAATGGCCTTGATCAGCCGGCTTGCTGCGGCGCCGGCGGCTTGATTGCAAACGCCCAGTTGCCGCACGGCGCGTGCACGCATGGCCTTGCGCTCTTCGGCGGTCGTGTTCGGGAGTGCCTCCAGCATCTGGTTGAGGCTGCCGATCATCGGTCGAACTCCTTGCCGCCGGTGCTCATGGTGTAGGCGAAGTGCAGGTAGGGCAGGCGCAGAATGATCCGGTCGGTCGGGGCCTGTCCCATGGCCATCGCGCGGCACATCAGCGATACGCCACCCATGCGTTCGAGGCACAGAGCGTCGGCCGAATTGAAGAAGGGCTCACCGCTCTCGCGCCAGACAATCGCTGTGGCGCCGTCGGGGAGCGCGCCGATAGGTTGCACGGTGTAGAAGCCGCAGAGGGCGTAGAACAGCGCAAGGAATGCGCCGATGCCGATCAGCCACCATGTGGCTTTGCCACCCTTGCTTTCAGCTTGTTCGGGGTTTGTAGTGGCATTTGCGTCGCTCATGCGGCCTCCATTTCTGATGAGGCATCGACCAGCCCGCGCACGTCGATCTTGCCGGTGACGGCGGCGGAGATCAGCGCGGCGCGGCGCTCTTGCAGGAGGGTGATGGCGGCTTGGGCGGTGCTCAAGAGGGCATCAAGGCGATCCAAACTCTCGGCAAGATAAGAGACGATTTTTCGTTGCTCTTGTGCCGGTGGTAGAGCAATCATGCATCCGCCCAACTCCTCCGCGTTTAGATGAGGTTGAGCCGCTCTCATGCTCGCCAGGGCGATCTGGCCGAACTCAACCTGGGCGCTCAAAAGACAATACTGAATGTAATCCGCTTCGGTATGCTTGCTAGCCCGAAGGACCATATCAAAACCGGCAATAGCTGGCAGGTGGGCTGATCGCATGATAGCAGAATCACCCGTGTGAGCCCCGCTCCTGACAACGATGATGTCACCATCGGTTAGCCAGAAGATGCGCCTTTCTGGGATGTCGTCAGGGTCAACAAAAACCAAGCCTTCTTCAAGGATTTTACCTCCATCGACATTCGTGGCTCGGATAAGTGGCACTCCTTCCTCGCGATAGGGAGGTGGTTCACCGATACCATAACTAATGCTTCCGAGGTGCTTCAGTTTTCGGACATCCCAATGCGCGGGGATTTCGCCGAGCCATTCGATGCCGCTGTCTTTCATGGGGGCGCGGGGGTTGAGGCCCTTGGTGACGGCGTCGGAGATGACTGCCTGGCGCTTTTCCTTGAGCAGCGCGATCAAGCGCTCCTGCTCGGCCACCAGCGCGTCGATCTTGGCCGTCTCCCGGTCGAGGAAGGCAGCAACCAGGCGCTGTTCCGCCTTCGGTGGCATGGGAAGGGGCACCTGCACGAAGTTTTCGTAACGCAGAGCCTGACCGTCACGGACGAGATTACTCGTGCTTTGGAGAGCCTGAATATAGCCCTTCGACTTGAAGAGATACCGGAAGAACGACGGTTCGACGCTGTCGTTCGGAATCAACATGACATAGGCGGAGCTTATCGATCCGCTCAGACCGCACCACTCAATCCCACCTTGAAAGCTGCGCATGCTTATGACGAAGTCGTTAGGCTCCACCCTCTTCAGGATCTCCGCATTCAGCAGAACCTGAACGACCTTTTGTCCCTCACGCGCCATGAAATCGTCTTGATAAATGACACCCCACTTCTGGGATGCGGTAAGCTGGCGGTCACCATCCGAGGCACGATCTTTCCGAAGTGCAAAGTATCGACGGCTTTGAACGATTGGCCAATGCTCTGGCACCTCCCGAAGCCACGGCACCCCGCTGTCCTTGTATTCGGTGTAGGCGGGAAAGCTCACGCAGCAAGCTCCTTCAGCATCCCCTGAATGCGCGCGGTCACCTCGGCGAGGTCGGCATCGATCTCAGCGAGCGGACGCGGCGGTTCGAACACGTAGAAGTGCCGGTTGAAGGGGATCTCGTAGCCGACCTTCGTCTTGTCGTGATCGATCCATGCATCCGGCGCATGGGGCTTCACCTCGCGCTCGAAATAGGCGGCGACATCCTCCGACAGCGGCACGTTCTCGGTATCGCGCAAGGCGCTGTCGGGCACCGGCTTGCCCTTGGCCTTGCCGCGCTGGCCGAGAACGATCTTGCCATCCTCGTCGCGCTGCGGCCGTTCGACCGTGATGGTGCGATAGCCGAAGCTCTTGTTGTCGAAAATGCGCGAGAGCGGGGCGAGCTTGACCTTGCCGCCTTCCGGCGCGGCTGGTGCCGTCTCGCCGGCGCGCACGACATAGCGGGCGATCTCCTTGCCGCCGGCATCCAGCACCGTCGCCAGCTCTGCCTCGACGAAGGCGCCGAACAGCTGCGTTACCTCGGCGATCTGGTCATCGCCCATCTGCTTGCGTTTGCTGCCGAGCGACTTGCGCATCTTCTGCCAGAAGCTGCTGGCGTCGATCAGCTGCACCTTGCCGGTGCGCGCCGCGGGTTTCTTGTTGGACAGCACCCAGACATAGGTGGCGATGCCGGTGTTGTAGAACATGTCGGTGGGCAGGGCGATGATCGCCTCGACCAGATCGTTCTCCAGCACGTAACGGCGGATCTCGCTCTCCCCGCTGCCGGCCGCGCCGGTGAACAGGGGCGAGCCGTTGAGGACGATGCCGAAGCGGCAGCCGCCTTCGGCATTGGCCCGCATCTTGGACAGCATGTGCATCAGGAACAGCAGCGAGCCGTCCGACACGCGCGGAAGGCCGGGACCGAAGCGACCGGCGAAGCCGAGCCGCTGGTGCTCGTCCTGCACCTCTTTCTGCACCTTCTTCCATTCGACGCCGAAGGGCGGGTTGGCGAGCATGTAGTCGAAGGTCTGGCCGGGATGCCCGTCGTCCGAGAGCGTGTTGCCCTGCACGATCTTGGTGATGTCCTGCCCCTTGATCAGCATGTCCGCCTTGCAGATCGCGTAGGATTCCGGGTTCAGCTCCTGCCCCGACATGGTGAGGTGCGCCTGCGGGTTGTGCTCGTGCAGGTATTCGCCCGCGATCGAGAGCATGCCACCGGTGCCCGCCGTGGGATCGTAGATGGTGCGCACGACGCTGGGCTTGGACAGCACGTCGTCATCCTCGACGAAGATGAGGTTGACCATGAGCCGGATGACTTCGCGCGGGGTGAAGTGCTCCCCGGCGGTCTCGTTCGAGATTTCGGCGAAGCGCCGGATCAGTTCCTCGAAGACGAGGCCCATCTGGTTGTTATCTACTGTCTTGGGATGCAGGTCGATGCCGGCGAAGCGTTCGGTAACCTGGTAGAGCAGGCCGTTCTTGGCCAGCCGGTCGATCTGCGCCGCGAACTCGAACTGCTCGAAGATGTCGCGCACTTCGGGCGAGAAGCCCTGCACGTAGGAGAGCAGGTTGGTGGCGATGTTGTCCTGATCGCCGACGAGCTTCACGAGATCGAGCGGGCTGCGGTTGAAGAAGGTGGTGCCGGAAGCGCGCAGCAGCATGACGTCGGGCAGATTGCGGTCCACCGCGTCGAGCACGCCCTGCTTGGTCGGCGCGAGCACGCAGTCGAGGCGCCGCAGCACCGTGAAAGGCAGGATGACGCGGCCGTATTCCGATTGCTTATAATCGCCGCGAAGAAGATCCGCGACAGACCAGATGAATGCCGAAAGCGATTGATGATTCATGGTTTCCCTCTGCGACTGATGTGTGCCGCAGAGGGGACCTTGGGGCAAGCGCCTATTGGGGCGAGGGGGAGGCTACCAGACCCACCAGCCATTCTCCTCATCGCACTCCGCGATGCCCGCCTGACCGGCTTCGAGCACCTCATCGAGGTTCTTGCGCTCGTCCGAGGGCAGGGTGTCGGTGACGTCGCGGATGTCGAAGGTCGGCACCTTGCCAGACGTCGGCAGCTGCGTGTTCACCATCAGGGTCAGGGCGACGCCGGCGTTGGGGGCAATCGCGTAGATCGGCAGCCCGCGGTCGTCTTGCGATGCGAATAGCCGGAGCTTGTGGACCGGCGCGGTGTGGGCAACCCATCCAATGTCGGTGAGGCTGACGAGACCGGCCGGTGCGTTTTCGAGGATCTCGTCGAGTTCCTCGCCCCCGCCCCATTTGTCGGAGAGCGTATGATCGACCCGTTCGAGCGAATACAGCACCCCCTTACGGCCGAGCGCCGTGATGTGCTGGTCGATGATGATCGCCGCGTGTTCCTCGGAGGCGGCGACGACATGGCAGGTGGTGGTCCGGGGCGCCTGCTGAAGCTGGCAGCGGTAAAGATTGAAACGCATTTCGTATTCCTTGTGCTTGTTGTTGATGCACAAGGTCTACGAGCACCCCGCGCGGGTGTCGGGTGGCTTCGTGTTGGGCAATGCGGTGAACACGAGTGAGGGGACCGGGAGCACAAGGTTGAACGGTTCAACCACGCCGCGCAGCCTCATCCTTCGATATTCTGCGGATTTGGGCCATTTCCTCAAAGCGCCGGTGAATGGCAGAGTCGCGCGTGCCCGCGAAGTTCAAAATCTCGCCGGTGCCGAAGTTGAAAAAATCGGCCAGATTCGCTCAACAAAACCACAACAAATTTGAACCTAGCTGCGAAGCTTGAACCGTTCTAGAGCACCCCATCAGCCGAGCCCTTTTCACGGCCACTGGGAAATGGCCGACTCCCCTCGCCGCACCAGTTCCCAGACCTTGTGAGCCTCGGTGCGAAGCTCCTGAGAAAGTGCAAGGCGGCGATCGCCGAGGATCTTGCTCATCGCCTGCGTGTTCTTGTATGCGTATGTCACCCACTGCTCGTTAGTGAACGGGAGCCTCGGTGTTGTGGTCCATACATTCCTGCTCTGATCAACTCCGGCGACCACTTTTGCGCTTTTACCCTTAATGTTTCCCGATGCGGCCCTGAGCAGCTCCTTCATCCTGGCCAAGCCGCAGATGCGTTCGGCATGCTCCTTGCCGTAGCGCGCGGCCATACGCTTGTAGTGGAGGTGATACTTCTCACCTCGTTGCGGCAGTCGTGCCGGACGAACCACGATCGATCCATGGGCGTGCGGTCGAACAATCTGACCATCTTGGTCAGTGTCCTCCATGACGAAGAAGAAGTGCCGCTTCTCCCCAAAGCGATCCTTTGACAGCCGCGCGATCCGGTTGCGAAGGTAGTCCTTTAGGCACTTTCCCTTGCCCTCCAACTCCATCCTCAACTCATCATGAAGGTGAACCGTGAATTGCATGTATCCCTGTTCAGCCAGCACTAGGGTAGCAATCTGCACCTTCATCCATGGGGACAGTTCACGCCATCTTGGAGGTCTTTGGCCATTGAGTCCCTTGATAGGGAATCCGTTTCCCCTCAACCTCCAATACAATGTTTGGCGAATTGCCAGCGGGCTGCGGGCACCGCGGCGGGTGGCGTTCTTCCGGTAAGCAACCTTAATTCTATCAAGGAGATAGGCGTCGCGGTGAATCGCCGGATCGTTGATCCTCAAATCAGTGAGTCGGTCAACTCTTTGCCGCTTGAACGCTTTGCGAGGGCGGGCAGTCATGAGGCTGTGTCGTCTTGATACGTCTGGTGGGTCAGAGCGCGCGAATAGCAGTCCAGCGCCGGATCGGAAGGGTTATGTGCATCGGTCAGCGTGCAGCGCGTATTTCTTGGCGCGTCGGCACCAGACCTGCTCTGGAGACGTTCGCTGGCCTACACAGGTTCGACCGAGCCCCGACTCCGGGTGTTGGTGATGGCGCCCTCTCGACCAGCCATAAGCGGGGTAAGGTGATGCGAGACAATGGTGTGAGACAATCAACGATGTGACCGTTCTAACACATTGTAATCACGTAATTGGTGAGCCCGACAGGATTCGAACCTGTGACCCGCTGATTAAAAGTCAGCTGCTCTACCTACTGAGCTACGGGCCCACACATGTGCCGCGCGGTGGCGGCAGGCGCGCTCACCTAGGCAGGGGGCGCGGGCGGGTCAAGCGGGCATAGGCCTGTGCGATGGTCAATCCGCTCGCCGGATCGCGCCAATCAGGCGCGATCGCTCGGGCCGGGGCCAGCACGAAGGCGCGGCGGCGGTATTCGGGGTGGGGGATCGTGAGGCCCGCGCTGGCCCAACGCCCGCCGCTCCACAGGACGATGTCGCAGTCGAGCACCCGGTCGCCCCAGCGCTGCCCTCGGCGGCGGAAGAATTCCCGCTCGGTGCGCTTCAATGCGGCCAATAATGCCGGAGGGGCAAGCTCGCTCTCCAGCACCAGCGCGGCATTGGCGAAGCGGCGCAATGCGGCGCCCATCGGAGCGCTGGCGATCACCGGAGAGCGCGCCAGCACGGTCCCGAAAGCCGCGATCTCTTCCTGCGCCGCACATACCACGCCCTGCGGAGCGCCGTAGAGCGCGTGCCGCCGGTTGCTCCCCAGCGCGACCAGATAGAGATTGCGCAAGTCAGATATCTTGCGCGAGGCGGGTGTAGAGCTGCGGGCGGCGATCGCGGAAGAAGCCCATCCCGGCGCGGTGGGTCGCCGCGCGGGCGAGATCGAGCCGGGCGGTCAGCACGCCGGTCTCGCCCGCGCCATAGTCGGCGACCAGATCGCCCCATTCGTCGCTGATGAAGGAATGGCCGTAGAAGTTCTGCCGCGCGCCTTCAGGTCCCTCTGCGCCGATGCGGTTGGCGGCGATCACCGGCATGCAGTTCGACACCGCGTGGCCGATCATCGCGCGCCGCCACATCCGGCTGGTGTCGAGTTCGCTGTCATAGGGCTCGGACCCGATCGCGGTGGGATACATCAGCAGCTCTGCGCCCATCAGCGCCATCGCCCGCGCGCATTCGGGATACCACTGGTCCCAGCAGATGCCGACGCCGACGCGGACCACCGCTCCGCCCTCGCCCGGCACATCCCACACCCTGAAGCCGGTGTTGCCGGGGCGGAAATAGTACTTTTCCTCGTAGCCCGGCCCGTCGGGAATATGGCTCTTGCGGTAGGTGCCCATGATGCCGCCATCCGGGCCAATCATCGCGAGGGTGTTGTAATAGTGGTGCCCGTCCCGCTCGAAGAAGCTGGTGGGGATCGTCACCTTCAGCTTCGCGGCGAGCGCCTGCATCGCGATGACACTCGGGTGCTCGGGCGTGGGGCGGGCGAGCGCGAACAGCGCCTCGTCCTCCTCGCGGCAGAAATAGGGGCCGGAAAAGAGCTCGGGCGGGAGGATCAGCTGCGCGCCTTTGGCCGCTGCATCTTCCACCAGCGCCGAGACGGCGGCGATGTTGGCGGCCTCGTCAGAGGAGCCGAGGGGGAGCTGAAGGGCGGCGACGGTGAGTGCGGTCATGCCGCCGCCCCTACCTCATTAGTTGGCCTTCTTGAAGAGCAGCGTCATGCGGTCGCTTTCGCCCAGCCCCTTGAGGTCGTCGCGCTTGGTCGCCAGCACCGGGGGCATTTCCCACACGCCTTCCTTGTGATCGGCGCTGTCCTTGGGGT
>VFQM010000416.1_pt1 | contig 47719 bp, 44 predicted proteins | sample 3512391 | NCBI WGS metagenome assembly VFQM01 (sample SAMN10412369, study PRJNA504923) | tailings metagenome | isolation source: Replicate 1 from Balatoc abandoned mine | place: Philippines | reverse complement strand
ATCCTCGGGCGGAGCAGGAGCGAAGCGACGTGCGGAGACCCGGGGATCCATGCCGCGACGTCTCGGCCAAAAGGCGGCGCAACAAGTAGCGCATGGCGCTCGTTCCAACCCCGGGTCGACGCCGAACCGTCGCACCCTCACGCCTGGCGGTTATAGGGATGGCCCGTTATGTCACAGACCCTGACTCGCCCTACACCTTCACCAGGTGCTCCACCCGGTCCTTCTCGCCGAAGATGCGCAAATAGCGGGCGATTTCCTGCTTGTCGCCGGTGGCCTTGGCGGGGTTGTCGGCGAGCTTCACCACCGGGCGGCCATTGGCCTCGGTGACCTTGCAGACCAGCGAGATGGCATTCAGCCGGTCGGTCTCCTTGGGCGCGCAGCCCTCGAAATCGTTGGTGAGGTTCGTGCCCCAGCCAAAGGACATGCGCACCTTGCCGTCGAAATGGCGATAGGTGTCGATGATGGTGTCGACGTCGAGCCCATCCGAGAAGATCAGCAGCTTGGACCTGGGATCCTGCCCCCTCTCGCGCCACCACTCGATGATGCGCTCGCCGCCCTCGATCGGCGGGGCGCTGTCGGGACGGAAGCCGGTCCAATCCGCGACCCAGTCAGGCGCGTCGCGCAGGAAGGACGCCGTGCCGAAGGCGTCGGGCAGGACGATCAGCAGGTTGCCGCCATAGTAGCGCTGCCAGTCGCGCAGCACCTTGTAGGGCGACTGCTTGAGTTCGTCTTCGCCATTCGCCAGCGCTGCATAGACCATCGGCAGTTCGTGCGCGTTGGTGCCGAGTGCCTCGAGGTCGGTGTCCATGGCGAGCAGCACGTTGGAGGTGCCGGTGAAGGCTTTGCCGATACCTTCCTTCAACGCCTCGACGCACCAGCGCTGCCACAGAAAGGAGTGGCGGCGGCGCGTGCCGAAATCGGAGATCTTGATGCCCGGCAGCTTCTTCAGCCGCTCGGTCTTGTCCCACATCTTGGCCTTGGCGCGCGCGTAGAGCACGTCGAGGGCGAAGGGGCCGAAGGCCTTCATCGCCGAGCGCGACCGCATCTCGTTGATGATGGCGAGCGCCGGGATCTCCCACATGGTGGTGTATTTCCAGGGCCCGGCGAAGGTGAGTTCGTACTGCCCGTCGCGCTTTTCCAGGTGGTATTCGGGCAGCTGGAAGTCCTCCAGCCACGCCAGGAACTCCGGCTCGAAGATCTGCTTGCGGCCATAGAAGTTGTTGCCGCCCAGCCAGATCATCTCCTTTTTGGAAAAGCGCAGCGTACGCGCATGGTCGAGCTGCTCGCGCAGTTCGCCCTCGTCGATCTCCTCAGCCAGCTTGACCGAGGTTGCGCGGTTGATCAGCGAGAAGGTGGCGTCGACCTTGGGGTGCATGCCCCAGATCATCTGCAACATCAAAAGCTTGTAGAAATCCGTATCGAGCAGGCTGCGCACGATCGGATCGAGCTTCCAGGTGTGGTTGTACACCCGCCTTGCGATGTCGGTCCTTGGCATGCTGCCCTGTCCTCCTTGGCGCGGCCGCCCGAAATCGTCGCGTGGGGTCGCGCCTTCGCCGCTAGCTTTGGGATATAGCGCAGTGGCGATCAAGCGTCTGGCGATAAAAAAGCGCCGCCTGGCCCCATCCCGAATTCGGCTGGAGAGTCAATGCCATCGGAGGCCGACCGGGATGCGTGCCAGTGCCGAGCGCCCTACGCCATCGCCTTGCCGTCGGCGTCGAACCTGTAGGTCCGAGCGGGATCCGGCGTGGCGAAGAGCGTCTCGCCCGGTCCGGTCTTGTATTCGCCGAACAGTCGGATCGTCACGAGCCCGGCCTTTTCGGTCTCCAGGAACACGTTGGTGTCTGCGCCCAAGTGCTCGGCGTGCACCACGGTACCCTTCCAGTCGCCCGCGGTCTGGCTGACCGAGATGTGTTCGGGCCGCACGCCGACGGTCTTGGCCGTCTGGCCGAGGCGTGCGCCGTCGATGAAGTTCATCTTGGGCGAGCCGATGAAGCCGGCGACGAAGAGGTTGGCCGGCTTGTTGTAGAGCTCCATCGGCGCGCCGACCTGCTCGACGCGGCCGGCGTTGAGCACCACGATGCGGTCGGCCAGCGTCATGGCCTCGACCTGGTCGTGGGTGACGTAGATCATGGTCGACTTCAGCCGGTTGTGCAGCTGGGCGATCTCGAGACGGGTGTTGACGCGCAGTGCGGCGTCCAGGTTCGACAGCGGCTCATCGAAGAGGAACAGCTTGGGCTCGCGCACGAGGGCGCGGCCGATAGCGACGCGCTGGCGTTGGCCGCCGGAAAGCTCGGCCGGTCGGCGCTTGAGATATGGTTCGAGCGACAGCATGGCCGAGGAGGCGGCGATGCGCTTGTCGATCTCGGCCGCAGGCGCGCCGGCCTGCTTGAGGCCCAGCCCCATGTTGTCGCGCACGGTCAGGTGCGGATAGAGCGCGTAGGTCTGGAACACCATGGCGATGCCGCGCTTCGCCGGCGGCACCGCGTTCACCCGCTGGCCGTCGATCATGAGGTTGCCGGAGGTCGCATCCTCGAGCCCCGCGATGATGCGCAGCAGCGTGGACTTGCCGCAGCCCGAGGGGCCGACGAAGACGACGAATTCGCCGTCCTTGACGTCGAGGTCGATACCCTTGAGCACGTCGACCGGGCCGAAGGACTTCTTGACGTTTTCGATCTGGAGAGAACCCACAGGCTCGTCCTTCCTGTTAGAGCTTCACGGGGCGGCCGGTGCGGACGCTCTCGTCCGCGGCGAGGCAGACGCGCAGCGACTTGACCGCATCGGCCATGTGGCGGGTAAGGTCGATGTCCTCGCGGATGGCCTTGAGCACGAAGGCCTGCTCGCGGTCGCAGAGCCCCTGGTGGCCCGGCTCGTCCTTCATCGACAGGTTCTCGTCGGCGTGCAGGAAGCTGCCGTCCGGGCCGAGCTCGGCGCGATGGACGCGGATCATGTTGGTCTTGGTGTGGGAATCGACGTCATCGGACTTGGTGGCCGCCTCGTTGACGACGATCGACACGCAGCCCTTGGGCGAGATGACGTCCTTCACGAAGAAGGCCGTCTCCGACATCATCGGGCCCCAGCCGGCCTCGTACCAGCCCACCGAGCCGTCGGCGAACAGCACCTGCAGGTGGCCGTAATTGTACATGTCGGGCGCGATCTCGTCGGTCATGCGCAGGCCCATGCCGCGCACCTCGACCGGCTCGGCGTCGGTGATCTGGCACATGACGTCGAGATAGTGCACGCCGCAGTCGACGATCGGCGAGGTCGTCTTCATCAGCTGCTTGTGGGTGTCCCACTTGTGGGCGGATGACTGCTGGTTGAGGTTCATGCGGAAGACATAGGGCCCGCCCAGTCCGCGCGCCTCGGCGATCATCCTGATCCAGGACGGATGGTGGCGCAGGATGTATCCGATCACCAGCTTGCGGCCGTTGGCCTTGGCGCAGGCGACCACCCGCTCGGCATCCGCCACGGTCGTGGCCAGCGGCTTCTCGAGGAAGACGTGGCAGCCCGCCTCCATCGCCATCACCGCATAGTCGGCGTGGCTGTCGGAGTAGGTGTTGATCGAGGCGACGTCGGGCTTCAGCTCACGGATCGCGCCTTCGAAGGAACGCTGGATGCCGTAGCTTTCCATGCCCGCCGGCAGCGGCACATCCGAACGGTTGACCAGCGCCGCGATCTCGAAGCCGGGATTGTTGTGATAGGCGAGCGCATGGCTCCGGCCCATGTTGCCGAGGCCGGCGACGACGACGCGAAGGGGCTTTTCAGTGGTCACTTGACTGCTCCTGAAGTGATGCCGCGGATGAGCTGCCGCGAGAAGAAGAGATAGAGGATCAGCACCGGCAGGATGGCGAGCGACAGTGCCGCCAGGACGGCGTTCCAGTTGGTGACGAACTGGCCGATGAACACCTGGGCGCCGAGCGTCACCGTCTTGGTCGCCTCCGACGGCGCCAGGATCAGAGGGAACCACAGGTCGTTCCAGATCGGGATCATGGTGAAGACTGCGACGGTTGCCATCGCCGGGCGTACCAGCGGCAGGACGAGGCGGAAAAAGATGCGGTATTCCGAGAGCCCGTCGATGCGGCCGGCGTTCTTCAGGTCGTCCGACACCTGCTTCATGAATTCGGACAGGATGAAGATGGCGAGCGGCAAGCCTTGCGCCGTGTAGACCAGGATCAGCGCCGTCAGCGTGTTCACCAGGCCCGACGCCACCATCAGCTGCAGGATCGCAACTGTGCCGAGGCGGATCGGGATCATGATGCCGAGGGCCAGGTAGAGGCCCATCATGGTGTTGCCCTTGAAGCGGTATTCCGACAGAGCGAAGGCCGCCATGGCGCCGAAAAGCAGCACCAGGAACAGTGACATCACGGTCACGATCAGGCTGTTCTGGAAGTAAAGGAAGAAATCGCCCTGGGCCATCACCGTCTTGTAGCCGATGAGGTCGAAGGTCTCCGACGTCGGCGGCGAAAGCGGCGAACGGAAGATGGCGTTGCGCGACTTGAACGAGTTGATGACGATTACGATCACCGGAAACAGCGCAATGGCCGTGTAGGTGAGCAGTATCGTATGTGCGCCGATGGTGCGCGGCAGGGAAGAGGCAGCCTTGCTCATGTCACCCTCAGAACTGGTAGCGGCGCAGCCGCGTCTGGATGAGGAAGAGATACAGGCACACGCCGGCGAGGATGATGAAGAACATCATCGAAGCAATGGTCGCGCCCATATTGGGGTCGCCGATCTGCAACTGGAAACCGAAGAAGGTGCGGTAGAGGAACGTGCCCAGGATGTCCGTCGCATAGTTCGGACCGGCAAGCGCGCCTTGTGCCGAGTAGATCAGGTCGAAGGCGTTGAAGTTGCCGACGAAGGTGAGGATCGAGATGATGCCGATCGAAGGCAGGATCAGCGGCAGCTTGATCTTCCAGAACTGCGACATGCCGGTGATGCCGTCACATTCGGCAGCCTCGATCACCTCGTCGGGGATCGAGAGCATGGCGGCATAGATCAGCATCATCGGGATGCCTACGAACTGCCAGACCGAGATCAGGCTGAGCGCGGTCAGCGCATATTCTTCCCTGCCGAGCCACGGCACGAACAGGCTCTTGAGGCCGACGAGGTCGAGCAGGTTGGGCGCCACGCCCCAGAGCGGGCTCAGGATCAGCTTCCAGGCGAAGCCGACGATGACGAAGGACAGGATGGTCGGAATGAAGATGGCGGTTCGGTAGAAGGCTGAGAAGCGCAGCTTCGGGCTGGACAGCAGCGCCGCGAGCACCACGCCGACCGGATTCTGCACCAGCATGTGGATGATGAAGAACCAGGTGTTGTTGCCGAGCGCGTTCCAGAACGACGCCGACCAGCGCGGATCGCCGAACAGCGTGCGGAAGTTGTCGAGCCCGACGAAGACCTGGCTGTTGGAAATGTTGCGGAACAGCGACAGCTGCAGGGTCCCGAACAGCGGCAGGATCATCACCGCCGTGTACACCAGCACCGCCGGCGCCAGGAAAACGGCGATGTGCCAGCGCGTGGGTCTTCTATCTTCCATGTCTGTGGCCATGGGCGCGACCTTCTCTCCGTTGGACGTCGGCAAATCTGATGCTTGTTACAATAGCCTCTCGCGCAGCCGGCAGCATCCGGTTTCGCAGGTATGGAGGCTTGGCCGCCCGTCGCGGCGCCGGCATCGCCGGCGGTTGCTGAAAGAAGCGGCGCGATCGGTCCAGGCCGACCGCGCCGCCTTGAATGTTCGGCTTACTTAGCCGGCTTGTACCAGCTGTCGAGGCCCTTCTGCAGTTCGGCAGCAGCGGCTTCCGGGGTCTCGGTGCCGTTGATGACGTTGGCCGACTTCACCCAGGTCTCGTTTTCGAGGTTCGGGGTGCCGCGCGACAGGATCTGGTAGGTCGAGCGGATCGTCGGCTTGCACTTCTCGCGCCAGGAGACGAATTCCTGGGCAAGCGGGTCTTCCATCTTCACCGGCGACGAGTTCAGGCTGAAGAAGCCCGGCAGCGCGTTGGCGTAGATGGTGGCGAACTCAGGCGAAGCCACCCAGGACAGGAAAGCCTTGGCAGCATCGGCGTTCGCGCTCTTGGGGTTCAGGCCCAGGCCGATGTCGGTGTGGTCGGAGATGTAGCAGGTGTCGCCAGCCTTGCGGACCGGCGGCGGGAAGGCGCCCATCTTGAACTGCGCCTGGCTGTTGAAGGTCGCGATCTCCCACGAACCAGCCGGATAGATGGCGGCACGTCCGAGCGTGAACAGGTTCTGGCTGTCCGGATAGGTCTGGGCTTCGAAGCCGTCGCCGAGGTAAGGCTTCCACTTGGCCAGCGTCGCAAAGGGCTCGACCCACTGTGCATCGGTGAGCTTCTGCTCGCCCTTGATCAGCGCCAGGCGGCCTTCCTCGCCATTCCAGTAGGTCGGGCCGATGTTCTGGTAGCCCATGGTCGCGGCTTCCCAGAGGTCCTTGGTGCCCATCGCCATCGGGATGTAGGTGCCGTCAGCCTTGATCTTGTCGAGGGCGGCGAAGAACTCTTCCTCGGTAGCCGGCGGGGTGATGCCGAGCTTGTCGAAGGCTTCCTGGTTGTAGATGAAGCCGTGGATGACGGAGGCCATCGGCACGCAGAAGGTCGCCTTGCCGTCGTCGGTCTGCCAGGCGGACTTTGCGACGTCGGAGAAGTTCTCCATGCCGGACAGCGAAGTCAGGTCGGCGAGCTGACCCTTGTTGTAGAGTTCGATGGACGTGAACGGCCGGCAGGTGATGAGGTCGCCCGCCGAGCCAGCGTCGAGCTTGGCGTTGAGCGCGGCGTTGTACTCGGTCGGAGCCGACGGCGAGAAGGTAACCTTGATGCCCGGATTGGCCTTTTCGAACGCCGGGATCAGCTTTTCCTGCCAGATGGCGAGGTCGTCGTTGCGCCAGCTCTCGATGGTGAGCGTCTTGTCCTGGGCGACCGCGATCCCGGCGGAGCCGAGGATGCTGGACGCCATCAGAAGTCCAGTAAGCAACCTGTGTTTCATTTCCATTCTCCCTGTTGACCTTCCAAGGCCTCTACTGATGAGAGCCTCTGCTCCCCTCGAGCTTCGACAGTGCGGACCTGAGTTTCTGGTCAGCCCCGTCCAGAAGTTGGTTTGCCGCTTCCAGGCTCGCTGCCCCCGCAGCCAGCAGGATCGCAATCTTGACCGAGCCGCCGCTCCTTTCGAGCAGCGCCTGCGCCTCGGCGGTGTCGCAGCCTGCGATTGCCGCGACGATGCGAGCGGCGCGTTCGTGCAGCTTGATGTTGTCGGCGTGCAGGTTGACCATGTAGCCGTCATGGACGTGGCCGAGATGGATCGCGGCCATGGTCGACATCATGTTGAGAGCGATCTTCTGCGCCGTACCGGCACCCATGCGGGTCGAGCCGGCAACGACCTCAGGCGGCGTCGCCAGCAGCACCGAGGTTTCGGCGATGTCGAACATCGGCGCGCCGGCATTGTTGGCGAAGGCAATGGTGGATGCGCCGCGGCGCCTGGCCTCTTCGAGCGCGCCGATCGCATAGGGCGTCGAACCGCTGGCTGACAGTGCGATCAGGCAATCGCCCTCGGCAAGGCCGGTCGAAGCGACATCGAGCTCGGCCTGGCCGGCATCGTCCTCGGGGCCACCGGCGAGATTGATCAGTGCCTCGCGGCCGCCGGCAAGCAGGATGAAGACGCGCTCGCGCGGAATTCCGAAGGTGCCCGGCAGTTCGAGCGCATCGGCCAGCGCCATGAGGCCGGAACTGCCGGCGGCGGCATAGACGAGACGGCCGCCTGCGGCGAGGCTGGCTGCGATCTTCTCGGCGGCTTCGGCGATTTCGGGGATGGCGGCGCGGACCGCTCCGGCGGCCTCGATCTGGGCATCGGCAAGCAGGCGAAGCACGGATTCGGGCGTCCGGGCATCAATGCCCGATGCATCCTTGTGTACCGATTCCGTACGCCTTGGCGCCATTCCGTCTCTCCCTTATTACGACAATACCAAAAAAATACCACTTGTCCAGCGCCGTTGACAAAATCCTTTGCCGCAGCGCAAGATGGAAAGGAAAATCCATAAAATTCAACCAAATGAGCCTCGGCATCCGGCTGCAGGAAATTAAAGCTTGGCTATTGGTATTTTATTGGTATTATCTTTCCTGAGGAGAAAACGCCGTGGATCTAGTGCTCGGGATAGATGGTGGCGGCACCGGCTGCCGGGCGGCCTTGGCCACGGCGACGGGCGAGATATTGGGCCGCGGCCGCAGCGGGCCGGCGAACATCCGTACCGACCTCGAAGGCGCGCGCGAGAACATCGTTGAAGCTGCGCGCCTGGCCTTCAGCGATGCCGGCCTCGACCCCGCGCTGTTCAACTCGACCGACGCCGTGCTCGGCCTCGCCGGCGCCAATGTCGGCGACTACAAGCAGCGTCTCGAAGCCATCCTGCCCTTCCGCAACAGCGAGGTCGAGAACGATTCGCTGATCTCGCTCGAAGGCGCGCTCGGCGAAAACGACGGCGCCATAGCTGCCCTCGGAACCGGCACCGTGTATCTGGCGCGGCGGGCGGGCAGGCTGAATCCCCTTGGTGGCTGGGGCTTCCAGGTCGGCGACCTCGGCAGCGGGGCGCGCATCGGCCGCGACTTACTTCAGGAGACGCTGCTCGTCCATGACCGCATCCGCCCCGGCTCGCCGCTGACCGATTTCATGCTCGACCGCTTCAAGGGCGACCCCAGCGAGATCGTCGAGTTCACCACCACGGCCAAGCCCGGCGACTACGGGCTGTTCGCGCCGATGGTCTTCGAGCATGCCGGAAAGGGCGACGCGATCGCCGCGCGGATCGTCGAGCGCGCCGTGGCCGACGTCGAGGAGACGCTTGCCGTGTTCGACCTAGCGCCTCCCGAGCGCCTGTGCCTGCTGGGCGGGCTCGCCGGTCTCTACGCGCCGCTGCTTTCCGAACGCTACCGGGCGATCATGCACCCGCCGCTGGGCGATGCGATCTCCGGTGCTGTGGCGATGGCGATCAGGACGTTCGGCAAGGCGGGAGGCGGCAATGGATGAGGCCGCCGAGCGCATCTTCGAAACGCTGCGCGAGGGCGGCCAGAGCGGAGCCCCGCTGTACCTGCAGCTCAAGCGCAACATCGAGGATGCGATCCGCCGCGGCCTGATCGGACCCGGCGATGCCCTCCCGTCAGAGCGCGATATCGCCGCCAAGGCCGACATATCGCGCGTGACCGTCCGCAAGGCGGTCCAGGACCTGGTCAAGAGCGGCATGCTGGTACAGCGGCACGGCTCGGGCACCTTCGTCGCCCCGCGCATGGAGCGTGTCGAGCAGTCGCTGTCGCGGCTGACCTCGTTCACCGAAGACATGGCGCGGCGCGGCATGACGGCCCGCTCGCAATGGCTCGACCGTGGCATCTACACCGCGTCGCCCGACGAGATGATGGTGCTCGGCCTGTCGGCCAGCGAACTGGTGTCGCGGCTCAGCCGCCTGCGCATCGCCGACGAGACGCCGCTCGCCATCGAGCGCGCGGCAATCTCGGCTTCCGTATTGCCGGACCCTCGCGAAGTCACATCGTCGCTCTATATGGCACTTGGCAAGACCGGCCATCGCCCGGTGCGCGCCGTGCAGCGCATTTCGGCCGTCAATCTGGGCGAGGCGGACGCAAAACTGCTCGATGTACCTGCGGGCTCGGCATGCCTGCAGATCGAGCGTATATCCTACCTCGCCACCGGCAAGGTGATCGAGTTCACCAAGTCGGTCTATAGGGGCGACGCCTACGATTTCGTCGCCGAGTTGAGACTGCCCGGGGCGGATGGGCAAGAAGGAGAAAGTACTTGAACGCGACTACCCATATGCGGCGCGAAATCGCCGAAATCCCCGAGGCCACCGCGCGCCTGCTCGAAGGCTCGGCAAAGGAACTGGCCGAGACCGGCCTGCACCTGAAGCGCGCCCAGCCCCGCTTCGTCACCACCGTCGCCCGCGGCTCGTCCGACCACGCCGCCTCCTTCCTCAAATATGCCATCGAGCTGACCGCCGGCCTGCCGGTCGCCTCCATCGGCCCGTCGATCTCGTCGATCTACGGCGCCAAGCTGAAGCTCGCCGATTCCGCCTGCCTCGCCATCTCGCAGTCGGGCAAGAGCCCCGACATCGTCGCCATGGCCGAGGGCGCCCGCGCCGGCGGCGCACTCACAGTCGCGCTGACCAACACCGCCGGCTCGCCGCTCGCCGAAGCTTCCGACCACGCCATCGACATCCGCGCCGGCATAGAGAAGAGCGTCGCGGCCACCAAGACCTTCGTCAACTCGGCGGTCGCCGGCCTCGCCGTGCTCGGCCACTGGACCGGCGACGACAAGCTACTCGCGGCGCTTTCGGCCCTGCCCGAGCATTTCGCCAAGGCGGTCGACTGCGACTGGATGGGCATTGCCGGCGAACTCAACGACGGCAACTCGCTGTTCATCCTCGGCCGCGGCCCGTCCTTTGCCATCGCCAACGAGGCGGCGCTGAAGTTCAAGGAAACCTGCGCCATGCACGCCGAGTCCTACAGTGCTGCGGAAGTCATGCACGGCCCGCTGGCGCTGGTGCGCCCCGGCTTCCCGGTGCTGGCGCTTGCCGCCCGCGACGCCTCGGAACCCTCTATCGCCGAGGCCGCCGACGGGCTCGCCGACCGGGGTGCTGCGATCCACATCACCTCGTCGCTCGCCAAGAAGGCGAAGGTGCTGCCGCATGTCGCCACCGGCCACCCGCTCACCGATCCGCTGATGCTGATCGCCTCGTTCTACGGCTTCGTCGAGGCCTTCGCCCGCCACCGCGGGCTCAACCCCGACAGCCCGCCCAACCTGCGCAAAGTGACCGAAACGATATGAGCGAACGTCTTGCGATTGCTGCCGGGCGCATCTTCGACGGTGACGCCTGGCACGAGGATGCGGCGCTGCTTGTGGCGGACGGTGTCATCGAGGGCATCGTCGCACGCGGCGACATTCGCTCTGGCGTGAAGGTTGCGGAGGGGGGCGCCATGCTCGTCCCCGGTTTCATCGACCTGCAGGTCAATGGCGGCGGCGGGCTGATGCTCAACGACAAGCCGGCCGTCGACACGCTGGAGACGATCTGCAAGGCGCAGATGCCCTTCGGCACGACGGCGGTGCTGCCGACGCTGATCACCGACACCCGCGAGATCACGCGCTCGACCATCGCCGCCGGCATCGAGGCCGCCAGGCGCAAGGTGCCCGGCTTCCTCGGCCTGCACCTCGAGGGCCCGCATCTGTCGCTCGCCCGCAAGGGCGCGCACGATCCCAAGCTGATCCGGCCGATGGACGAGCAGGACCAGTCCGCGTTGATCGCGGCGCGTCCGTCGCTGCCGGTGCTGCTGACGACGGTTGCGACCGAGTCGGTCACGGCCGAGCAGGTCAAGACCCTGGCGGATGCCGGCGTCGTGGTGAGCCTCGGCCACACCGACACCAACTACCGCACGGCACGCGCCTATGCCGAGGCCGGCGCCACCATGGCGACACACCTGTTCAACGCCATGAGCCAGATCGGCAACCGCGAGCCGGGGCTGGCGGGTGCCGCCATCGAGACGTCGACCCTGTCGGCCGGCCTGATCGCCGACGGCGTCCATGTCGATCCGGCGACGATGCAGATCGCACTCAAGGCCAAGAACGGCCCGGCGCGCATCTTCCTCGTCACCGACGCCATGGCGACCATCGGCACCGACCTCAAGTCGTTCCAGCTCAACGGCCGCACGATCAAGCGCGAGAACGGCCGGCTGACGCTGGAAGACGGCACGCTCGCCGGCGCCGACCTCGACATGATCTCGGCCATCCGCTTCATGCACGAGAAGATCGGCTACGACCTCGGCGAGGCGATCCGCATGGCGTCGCTCTATCCGGCGGAATCGGTGAAGCAGGATCACCGCCTCGGACGGCTGGCCAAGGGCTATGCGGCGAATGCCGTGCAATTGACCGATGCGCTCGACGTGTCGGGCACCTGGATCGACGGGAAGAAGGTGTTTGGGGTTTAGTCAGCGGGCGGGGGGCCTCACTAGTGAGGAAAGGCCCCCTCACCGTCACGGCTTCGCCGTGCCACCTCTCCCCCACTGCGTGGGGGCGAGGAACCTAAATCCTGCTAGTCCGCCACTCTTCATTCAACGAGTTTCGCATGACCCAGCGCCTGGCGATTGGCGTTTCCTCTCCCTCACGAAGTGGGGGAGAGGTGGCACGGCGAAGCCGTGACGGTGAGGGGGTTCAGATCGCAGCCTTATCAGCCGCTGCCCGGATCGCCTCGATGTTCGCCGCATAGGCCGACGGCCCGCCCTTGAACACGGCATTTCCCGCGACCAGCACATTGGCGCCGGCGGCGGTGACCAGCGGCGCGGTTTCGGGCGTCACGCCGCCGTCGATCTCGATGTCGATCGGACGGTTGCCGATCATCGCCTTGACGCGCTTCACCTTCTCGATGACCGCCGGGATGAAGGCCTGGCCGCCGAAGCCCGGGTTGACCGTCATCAGGAGCACCAGGTCGAGGCGGTCGAGCACGTATTCGATCACCGATTCCGGCGTCGACGGGTTGAGCGACACGCCTGCCTTCTTGCCGAGATTGCGGATGGTCTGCAGCGAGCGGTCGAGATGCGGGCCGGCCTCGGCATGAACCGTGATGATGTCGCAGCCGGCGTCGGCGAAGGCCGCGAGATACGGGTCGGCAGGCTGGATCATCAGGTGGCAGTCGAATACCTTGTCGGTGCGATTGCGGATCGCCTTGATGACCGGCGGGCCAAAGGTGATGTTGGGGACGAAGTGACCGTCCATGACGTCGAGATGGATCCAGTCGGCGCCTGCGGCTACGATCGCCTCGACCTCGTCGCCGAGCTTGGAGAAATCGGACGACAGCACCGACGGCGCGATCAGGGTTTTGTTGCTCACGTTCAGGCCTTTCCGGAAGGGCGCGATGTTCCGGACTGCCTAATATCAGCGACCGCCCTTGTCGAGCCGAGAATCCCGCCAGATCGCCGCAGCGCCAGCACTTCGTCCACCTGACCCGCTCTTCGCTAAGGCCGGCTCGGCCCTCCCGGTGTGCTGCCACCCGTGGAGCTGCCGCCCTGCGTGCTGCCACCGGAGTTACTACCACTCGAGGAACTGCCACCCGGAGTGCTGCCGCCACCGCCGGTGGGGTCGCGGCCCGGGCGATCCGGGCGGTCGGGACGGTCCGAACGATCGGATGGCACATGCAGCAAGCGGGGTATCGGCCGGCAGTTGGGATACTTGCCCGCCGTGCCGCGGGGGCATGATGGCTCGACGATCATGCATTGGCCGTTGACAAAAATCTCGCCGGCAATGCAGCCGCCCCGGGGCACGCAGCGGCCGCCGACCAAGGCGGTACCTGCCGGGCACGCCTGCGGCGGCTTGCGGCAGGCGCCCCTGACCGCCTGCGTTCCGCGCGGGCAGGCACAGGCGCCGTTCTTGCCGCGAACCTGGCCCGCAACCTTGCAGGCTGGCTGCTTCACCTGCACGCACTTGCCGCCCGCCAGCGAGGTCCCGCGCGGGCAGATGCAGCGGCCCGCCTTGGTCCTGATCTGGCCCGGCAGAAGCTTGCACTGGCCGCCGCCCTTGGGGATTTCGATGGTGAAGCGGTGGCAGGCGTAGGGGCCTGCCCCACCCGGACCGCCCGGTGCCGATGCACCGCCACCGAAGCCCGCGACCGTCGTGTCGGGCGGCACGGCCGCGAAGCAGTTCTGCGCAGCGACGGGCGACGCTGCACCACCGAGCGCAGACGCCGCGATGACGACGGTCATCTTGTGCGTGCTGCTGCCGCCACCGCCCAGGCCGCCACCACCCGCGCAGGACAGGGGCAGCTTCGACGGCGCCGGCTTGCAGCCCAGCGGCGGATCGATCGACGTGACGGAAATGCCCTCCAACCGCCCGATGCCCTCGACGGCGATGGCGTCGCCGAAGCGGATCGGGCCCTCGATTGGTTCCGGGCCGGGATTGGTGATCTCAATGACGAAGGTGCAGGGCTGGCCGGTCCGGCAGCGCGTGTCGCCGCTCTGCTCGACCTGGAGAAGCCGGGGAGCCGCCCCGCCGCCGGGCGCGACGGCAGAACCGCCACCCGTGGGAGCGGCACTCGCCGCGCCACTTTCTGGCTGCGGCGGCGCAGCAGCCATGGCTGAGACTTCGCAAGGGTTCCAGGCCTCGACGTCGCCCATCTGCCCCGCGCCGCCGAAGCGGACGAACCGCGCGCCGGGAGCTTCGACCCCCTCCCCCGACGCCTCCATCCGGACGCCCGCAAAGGCCGGCCCTGCCACGCCCGCGCTCTTCAACTGGTCGCTCGTGGCAGCCACCGTGGCCGAACAGGCGGCCCGGTCGATACGGCCCGCAGCGTCGAAGCCATATTGCAGGGCGACACCGCCGGCCGCATGCACGCCATCGACGTCGGTGCTCGCCGATGCGGATCGCGGCAATGGCGCCCAAGAGCCACCGGCGTCGCGCCGGTAGCGCAGCACATCCGCCGTGTCGCTTGCCGCAGTACCAGCACTGCTGCGCCGGGCGAGATACATGTCGCCCCCACCGGCGAAGGCAATGTCGGTGACGGGGGTGCCGGCCCCGACGACGAATTCGCGGCGTGAGTCGGCGGCGAAGTTGCCCTTGTCGCCGATACCGACCGACCAGATTTCGGCCCTGTCACCCACCGCGTAGTAGATGCGGCCGTCTTGCACGGCGACTGCCCAGACGCGCCTCTCATCTTGCGTGTACCCCCAGGTAGCGGGGTTCCCGGTGTCGAAGGCCGCGTCTTGTATGTCCATCCGCGAACCGTCGTCGGCAAGGGCGGCAAGGCCGCCGGCGGGCCTGCCGGCAACGCCGTGGTCGAAGCTGTCCAGGACTGTGCCCGAAGCGTCGATGCGTCGGATCAGGCCATCGTCCAGGTCGGAGGCGAAGAGCTGCCGGTGCGCCGCGTCGAAGGCGACGTCGCCGATGCCGGGACCGCTGTTGGTGTCGATGTCGGCGAATTTCGACACCGCGCCGCTGACACCGTCGATGCGCCAGATCGTGCCCGGTCCGCCGCCATTCTCTTCGCCGAACTGGCCGGGCATGAAGGTGGCCCCTGGCGCACCGCGACGCTGCGGCCCGGGTCTGCCGTCGCCGTTGGCGTCGGGCGTGACGATGCGGATTCCATAGACGGAAGTCGCACCAGCATAGAGGTCGGGCACGCCAGGCGGCGTTCGGCCGCTGGCGCCATCGCCGAAGGTGATCGCGAAAACCTGGCCGATCTGGCCGGCAAGCACCTCGAAGGGTTGCGGCGTCTCGACGAGTTGGCCCGCGTCCTGGGCGCCGAGGGCCGACGGGTCGAACATGCGCAAGCTGGCGCGCCCGGTGTCGATGAACGCCCCGTCGGCCTGGTCGACGCCCGAGAAGCCGGTGACTGCCATCGCGCCGGGATTGATGAGTTGCGTTTCCTGGGCTCCGGATGGCGGAGCGAGCCAAAGGATCGAGCACAGCGTGAGCACTGCGGCGGCGGCGAAGGTCTTCAAGGTCCCGGCTTGGAAGGGCCGCCGATCGAATGCGCACGTATCGGCGCGATTGCGCGGCATGTCTCCCCTCCCAAATGTGAGGAAAGGTGCCGGCGCGCGGGCAGGGGCCAGGCGCTGAAACTCGGCACTTGCTTCCCCTGCAGTCGTGCTATGACCTCTTGCGGCAACGATACTTCGCGGCTTACCCAGGGTCAACGGAACGGGATTTCGGCCCGGCGCCGATACTTGCCCGTAGCGTGGGTTGCTTCTGGCCATGGGTTTCCCCGGATTGCACGACTTTTCGCAGCACCAAGTGCCGCCCGAGGCGTTGGTCGGCCGAAGATGCGAAAAGGTTCATCCAACCCACGCAAAACTCAGCTTTCGGACCCTCAAGCGCCAGAAAAATGCCGATTGAAATCGATTACATAATCAGCCTATGATCGGGTGCAGCAGTTTTTGCATCGGGAGGAATTCATGAGGAAATTTGCAGCACTGGCGCTCACTTCGGTGGCCGCCTTGGCGGTGTCGGCGTTCTCGGTCCAGGCCGAGAGCTTCAAGATCGGCCTCAGCAATGGCTGGGTCGGCAGCGAGTGGCGCACGCAGATGATCGAGGAGGCTCAGGCCGCCGCGGCTGCGTGGAAGGACAAGGGCGTCGACGTCGAGGTCGTCGTGCAGAGCGCCAATGTCGACGTGCCCGGCCAGATCGCGCATGTGCGCAACTTCATCAATGAAGGCGTCAACGCCATCATCATCAACCCGAACAGCCCGACGGCGTTCGATCCGGTCTTCGCGCAGGCCAAGGAAGCCGGCATCCTGGTGATCTCCACCGACGCCGAGGTATCCTCGCCCGACGCTCTCTATGTCGGCATCGACCAGAAGGCTTGGGGTGCGGCCGGCGCCAAGTGGCTCGCCGAAACCCTCGGCGGCAAGGGCAACGTCGTCGCCATCAACGGTGTCGCCGGCCACCCCGCCAACGAGATGCGCGTCGCCGGCTACAAGGAAGTCTTTGGCCAGTATCCGGACATCAAGATCGTCAACGAAGTGAACGCCAACTGGGATCAGGCGCAGGGCCAGCAGGCGATGCAGAACCTGCTCGCCACCAACCCCGACATCACCGGCGTATGGGTGCAGGACGGCATGGCCGCGGGTGCGTGGAAGTCGATCATCGACGCCGGCAAGCAGTCGTCCATCGCCGCCACCGGCGAGATTCGCAAGGACTTCATCGACCTCTGGACCAAGGACAAGCTCAACTCCGGCGCCTCGGTGAACCCGCCCGGCGTGATGGCTTCGGCGCTCAACGTCGCGGTGCTGATGCTGCAGGGCAAGGAACTCAAGGAGCCGGCAACGGCGGGCCAGTACAAGAACGCGATGTACCTGCCGATCCCGTTCATCGACGGCAAGAACCTCGCCGACGCGGCGAAGGCGGTCGACGGCAAGCCGGGCTACTATTCCTACACCAGCTCGCTCTCGATCGAAGACGCCGAGAAGCTCTTCAAGTAGGCTTCCGACACGAACGGGGGCGCGGCCACGCCGCGTCCCCGGTCCGGCATCACCTCGGAAAGCGGCCACCATGTCGAAAATCGAGCTTCGCGGCGTAAGCAAGGCTTACGGCGCCACCCTTGCCCTACGCCGCGGCGACCTTTCGATCGACGCCGGCGAGGTGCACGTGCTGATCGGCTCGAACGGGTCGGGCAAGAGCACGCTCTGCAAGATCCTCGCCGGCAGCGTCCGCCCCGACGGCGGCGAGATCCTGATCGACGGCAAGCCGGTGACCATCACCGGGCCGCGCTCGGCGCGCGACAACGGCATCGGCATCTTCTACCAGGAGCTCAGCCTTGCCGGGCACCGCACCGTATCCGAGAACATCTGCCTGTCCGACATGCCTGTCACCCGCGCGGGCTTCGTCGATCGCGACGCGCTCGAGGCGCGCGCCGCCCGCTACATCGCCCTTTTCGCGAGCGTGGCCGGCGAGGGCTTCGCCGCCGATACGACGGTCGAGAACCTGCGCGCCGACCAGCGCCAGCTGGTCGAGATCATGAAGGCGCTCGCCACCGAGGCGCCGGTCATCATCTTCGACGAGCCAACCTCCGCCCTCGACCGTGCGCAGGTGGACCGCTTCTTCGAGATCCTGCGCGACCTGAAGGCCGAGGGCCGCAGCATCATCTTCATCTCGCACCGCATGGACGAGATCTTCGCCATCGGCGACCGCGTCACCGTCATCCGCGACGGCGAGACGGTCGGCACCGAGCGCATCGCCGACACCAACCCGGCGGCGGTCATCCGGCTGATGGTCGGAGCGCAGGACGAGCTGGCGCCGACCAACGGCGCACCGCATGCGACGGCCGCCGCTCGTTCGCCCGTGCTCACTCTGAAGAACCTTTCCGGAAAAGGTTTTGCCAATATCAGCTTCGAGGTCGCCAAGGGCGAAATCCTCGGCTTCGGCGGCCTGCACGGCCAGGGCCAGTCGTCGGTGCTGCGCGCTATCTTCGGCGTCAACCCGGTCGCCTCAGGCGAGATCGTGCTCGACGGCAAGACCTATGCGGCCAGCAATCCGCGTGAGGCCATCCGGCGCGGCCTGGCCTATGTCTCGGGCGACCGCGGCCGCGACGGCGTCATCTCCGGCCGGCCGATCCTCGAGAACGTCACGCCGATCCACTATCTGCGCCAGAAGCTCAGGCTCGCCCGCCCCTCGGCCCTCGCCGACCGGGTCAAGCCGGCCCTAGAGGCCCTGCACACCAAGTTCGGCGGGCTCAGCCATCCGATCAACTCGCTGTCGGGCGGCAACCAGCAGAAGATCGTCATCGCCCGCTGGCTGATCGACCGGCCCGACGTGCTCCTGCTCGACGACCCGACCAAGGGCATCGATCTCTCGGCCAAGACCGACCTCTTTGCGCTGATCCGCAAGCTCGCGGCCGAGGGCATGGGCATCGTGCTCTATTCTTCGGAAGACGCCGAACTGCTCAACAACGCCGACCGCATCCTCGTCTTCAACGGCGGCTCGGTGCGGCGCGAACTCGCCGGCGCGGACCGTACGCGCTACAATCTCTACCAGGCAGCCTACGAGGCCGCGTGATGACCGACGCGACCCTTCCCACCACCAGACCCGGCGGGCTCAAGCGCCTCGTCGAGCGCTATCCGTTCCTGCCCGCGCTGGTGATCGCACTCGTCCTGCTTGCGCTCAACGGCTTCTACCAGCCGCGCAGCGTCAGCTTCATCGGCATCACCGGGCTCACCAAGACCTATCTCGCCCTGATGATGCTCGCTATCGCCCAGACCTACGTCGTCTATGCCGGCGACATCGATCTCTCGGCGGGCGCCATCGTCTCGCTGGTCAACGTGGTCATCGTGGTGATGATGGAGAAGATGGGCGGCAGCGGATTTTCGGTCGTCGCAGCGCTCGGCCTGGGCCTCGCCACCGGCCTTGCCTGCGGCATCGTCAACGGCGTCGTGGTCGCAGCACTCAGGCTGCAGGCGATCGTCGCCACCTTCGCCACCAGCATCTTCTTCACGGGATTGGCGCTCTACGTGATGCCGGTGGCCGGAACGCCGGCGCCGGCCGCCTTCTGGCGCACGTATGGCGGCCGCTTCTTTGAAATCCCCTTCGTCTTCTACGCCGTCGTCGTCCTCGCCATCGTGCTCTACGTGCTCGCCCGCACCCGGCTTTCGACGCAGTTGCTCGCGGTCGGCGACGACGCGCAAGCCGCCTTCCAGAGCGGCCTGCCGGTGACCCGGATCCGCATCCAGGGCTATGCGCTGTGCGGCCTGTTCGCGGCACTCGCCGCCTTCTGCGTCACCGGCGACACGGCCAGCGGCGACCCGCTCGTCGGCGGCAAGATGACCCTGTTCTCCGTCGCTGCCGTGGTGCTCGGCGGCAGTGCGCTCTCGGGCGGCTACGGCACCGTCATCGGCTCGGTCATCGGCGCGCTCATCATCGGCCTCATCAATTCGCTCGTCTTCTTCGTCGGCACGCCGTCGGAATGGCAGAACCTGGTCCAGGGCCTCGCCATCCTGCTCGCCCTGATGGCCGGCATCCTTGTCGGCCGGAGGGCTCGCGCATGACCGTCACGACCCAGGCCAGCCCCCCGGTCCCCTCGCCCGTGCTCGCCTTCCTCAAGCAGCCGCTGGTCGTCGCGCTCGCGCTGATCGTGGCGCTGCTGCTGCTCGGCGAGGCGCTGTCGCCCGGCTTCGCCTCGGCCCAGCAGATCCTGCGCCTGCTCATCGTCGCAGCCCTGCTCGGCATCGTCGCGGCCGGCCAGAACCTCGTCATCCTCGGCGGGCGCGAGGGCATCGACCTGTCGGTGGGCGGCGTGATCTCGCTCAGCGCCATCATCGCCGGCAACGTCATGAACGGGGCCGACAGCGGCATCCTGCCCGCCATCGTCGCATGCATGGTGGCCGGTGGCCTGATCGGCCTGTTCAACGGGCTCGGCGTGACGCTTTTGCGCATCCCGCCGCTGGTCATGACGCTCGGCATGCTGGGCGTTCTGCAGGGACTGCTCGTGGTCGTGCGCAACGGCATCCCCTCGGGCCTCGCCGCGCCCGGCCTGTCGCAGTTCGTCACGCGGCCCTTCCTGCTCGGCCTGCCCGGTATCATCTGGCTCTGGGTGGCGATCGGACTGCTGATGGCCTTCATGCTCACCCGCACCGTCTACGGCCACCGCATCTATGCCATCGGCTCGAACGAACAGGCGGCCTACATGGCGGGCGTCCCGGTCAAGGCGGTCAGGATTTCACTGTTCATGCTGTCGGGCGTGTTCGCCGCGATCGCCGGCATCTGCCTGCTCGGCTATTCCGGCTCGTCGTTCGCCAATGTCGGCGAGCAATACATGCTGCCCTCGATCATCGCCGTTGTGTTCGGCGGCACGCCGCTGGCTGGTGGCAAGGGCGGGTACACCGGGACCATGGCGGGGGCGCTGCTGCTGGTGATCCTGCAGGGCATATTGACCACCGTCCATATCGACGAATCCGGCCGCCAGATGGTCTTCGGCGCCACGCTGCTGCTGTTGATGCTGTTCTATGGACGCGGAAGGGCGATGCGCGGATGAACGACCGCCCGAAGATCAAGGACATCGCCGAGCGGCTGGGCGTCTCCGCGGCCACCGTGTCGCGCGCGCTTTCCGACAGCGGGCTGGTCGCCGAGCCGACGCTCAGCCGCATCCGCGAGGTGGCGCGCGAGATGAACTACCGGCCCAATGTCAGCGCCCGCAACCTGCGCACGCAGAAGGCGATGGCGGTGCTCATGGTCGTCCGCGACGTCGGCAACCCGTTCTATCTCGAAATCCTCAAGGGCGTCGAAGCCACCGCCCGCGCGGCCGGCTATTCGGTGCTCATGGGCAATACCGAAAACGACTCCGACCGCGAGGTCGAGTATTTCGACATGCTGCGCGACGGCCATGCCGACGGCATGATCCTGATGACCGGCAAGCTGCCGCAGCGCGACGGCTTCGTCGCCTCAATGGCGCGGGGCGCGCCGATCGTCGTGGCGCTGGAGGAGATCCAGAACGCCGGTTTCCCGCATGTCATGGTCGACAACGAAGGCGCGGCACGCCACGCCGTCGAACACCTGATCGGGCTCGGCCACCGGCGCATCGCCCATATCTCGGGGCCTGTGCCGGAGCTGATGAGCATCAACCGCCGCGACGGCTACCGCAGGGCAATGGCCGCGGCCAACCTGCCTATTCCTGCCGGCTACGAGCAGGCCGGCGATTACCTGCTGCACACCGGCCAGCGGCTCTGCCGGGCGCTGTTCGAGCTGCCCGAGCCGCCGACCGCCATCTTCGTCGCCAACGACGAAATGGCTTTTGGCGTGATCCACGAACTGCGCAAGCTGGGCATCGACGTGCCCGGCCAGGTTTCGGTCGTCGGTTTCGACGACCTGTTCCTCAGCGAGGCCTTCTACCCGCCGCTGACCACAGTCAGCCAGCCACGCACCGACATCGGCCGCGCCGCAATGTCCATGCTGCTCGACATGCTATCGGGCGGGCCGGCGCCGCGCCTGCCGGTGATGATGCCGACGACCCTCAAGGTGCGCGGCACCACCGCACCCGCACCGAAATGACTGCAGTTTCATACCAGAAGGATCGACCATGACCGGATTGCCCAAACAGCGGCTGCGCGTCGGCTTCGTCGGAAGCGGCTTCATCGCGGAATTCCACCTCAGGGGCATGCTGGGCGTGCGCAACGTCGATGTGACCGGCGTGTTCAGCCGCAAGCCCGAGAACCGCGCCCGCTTCGCCGCCCGGGTCGCCGAGCTCGGACTTGGCGAGTGCACCAGCCACGACAGCCTGGAATCGCTGGTCAATGCCGACAATGTCGACGCGATCTGGATCCTTTCGCCCAACTACACCCGCCTCGACGTGATGCGCACGATCCATGCCGAGGCGAAGGCAGGGCGCAGCAAGGTAATCGCGGTCGCCTGCGAGAAGCCGCTGGCCCGTACCGTGGCCGAAGCGCGCGAGATGCTGCGCCTCGCCGAGGATGCCGGGCTCAACCACGGCTATCTCGAGAACCAGGTGTTCTGCACGCCTGTACTGCGCGGCAAGGACATCGTCTGGCGCCGCGCCGCCTCGACCACGGGCCGCCCCTATCTGGCACGCGCGGCGGAGGAGCATTCGGGCCCGCACGAGCCGTGGTTCTGGCAGGGCGACAAGCAGGGCGGCGGCGTGCTGTCCGACATGATGTGCCACAGCGTCGAGGTGGCCCGCCACCTGCTCACCAAGCCGGGTGCTGCGCGCAAGTCGCTGACCGTCAAGCAGGTCAACGGCACAGTTGCCACGCTTAAGTGGACGCGGCCCAACTACGCCGACCAGCTCAGGAAGCGCTTCGGCACTGATGTCGACTACCGCAACCGCCCATCGGAGGATTTCGCCCGCGGCACGGTACTTCTGGAGGACGAGGACGGCAACGAACTGATGATCGAGGCCACCACCTCCTGGGCCTATGTCGGCCCCGGCCTGCGCATCCAGCTCGAACTGCTCGGCCCGGAATATGCGATGGAGTTCAACTCGCTCAACACCGGCCTCAAGATCTTCATGTCGCGCGAGGTCAAGGGCGAGGAAGGCGAGGACCTCGTCGAGAAGCAGAATGCCGAGCAGGGGCTGATGCCGGTGCTCGAGGACGAGGCCGGCGTCTACGGCTACACCGACGAGAACCGCCACATGGTCGAGTGCTTCCGCAAGGGCGAGACGCCGATGGAAACCTTCCATGACGGCCTCGCCGTCGTCGAGATCCTGATGGGCCTCTACCGCTCGGCCGAGATCAATGGCACCGTGACCTTCCCGGCGCCCGAGCTCGAGGACTACGTGCCCGTGGTGGCGCGTCGCGGCGCCTGACCTCCTCGACAGACCAGGAGCTATCGCCAGCCGGCGATAGCTCCACGGCCACGGGCCGTCTCATGACCGTTCCCGCCCTGTCCCGTACCCGTTCGGCTGGGTCGTCAAATCGCTCGAAGCGCGTTATATTTGGCATGGTGGAGGTCGCGGTTTTGGCGTGACCACTCATGCTGAGCCCGGGCCGCGACCCACCTCTGGAGGAGGAGTGGTCATGGCAGGCTTCCATGTGTACGCAGGCGCTACCAATACGATCGAGCATCCCGCCATCCGCCGGATAACGGTCGCGGATGTGTTTGACGCTCTCCGACGTGGCCTCGACGACTTTTGGGACAAGCCGTCGCATTACGTTTTCCTGTGCCTGATCTACCCGATCGTCGGGGTATTCCTGATCACATGGACATCGGGCGGCAACGCGCTCCAGCTCATATTCCCGTTGATGTCCGGATTTGCCCTGCTCGGGCCGTTCTTCGGAATCGGCCTGTACGAGATCAGCCGAAGGCGCGAGCAAAACCTCGACACGTCCTGGAGACATGCCTTCGATGTCAGGTATTCGCCGGCCATTCCCGCAATGGTGGCCATCGGCATCATGCTGCTCGCGCTGTTCGTTGCATGGCTCCTGGTCGCGCAGGGGCTCTACACCTGGCTTTACGGGCCGGACGCCCCGCAGTCGACGGCAGCGTTCTTCGGCGATCTCTTCAGCACCCGCCGCGGCTGGACGCTGGTTATCCTCGGCAATCTGATCGGGTTCCTGTTCGCCCTTGTAGTGCTCTGCACCACTGTGGTCGCATTTCCACTGCTGCTCGACTGCGATGTCGGTGCCTATGCTGCGATCGAGACCTCGGTACGGGCGGTGCGGAGCAATCCGGTGCCGATGCTCCTGTGGGGCCTGATCGTCGCGGTCGCGCTGCTGATCGGTTCTCTGCCGTTCCTGGCTGGCCTCGCCATCGTCATCCCGGTGCTCGGCCACGCGACGTGGCACCTCTATCGCAAGGTCGTGGACGTCCCGGCCGACAAGAAGACGCCCCTGCCAGCTTCGACCGGCGAGGGCGACGACCGGCACTTCCCATATTGGCTTCGCTGGTAGTCGACGAAACATCGGCGCGGGGAGCTTATCTTCCCGCGCCGTTACCAAGGGAACTGATCAGGCGGACATGTCGTTGCGCGGGCGGCTCTCGGCCTCGAGCCGGTCGAGATGCATGCGGATATGGGCCGCTTCGGCGGCCGTGTTCGCGAGTGCGATCGCCCTGCCGAAGGCCTCGCGCGCCTCGTCGGCACGCCCCATCTGCATCAACAGTCCACCCTTGACGCCGAAGAAGTGGAAGTAGCCGGCGAGCTTGGGCTCCAGCGGCTCGATCAGCTTGAGTGCCGCCTCCGGCCCGCGCAGCTTGGCGTAGGCGACGGCACGGTTGAGGGTGACCACCGGCGACGGCGTCATCGATTCCAGCACCGAATAGAGCAGGTCGATCTCGGCCCAGTCGGTGTCCTCGGGGCGCGCGGCGCGGGCATGCAGCGCAGCGATCGCCGACTGGATCTGGTAGGGACCGGAGCGGCGGTGGCGCATCGCCTTCTCGATCAGCGCCAGGCCCTCGTCGATCAGCGCCTTGTTCCAGAGCGAACGGTCCTGGTCCTCCATCAGCACCAGCTCGCCATTGGCGTCGAAACGGGCAGCGGCGCGGGCATGCTGGAGCAACAGCAGCGCCGTTAGACCCATGACCTCGGGCTCGGTCTGGAACAGGCGCAGCAAGAGCCGCGCGAGCCGGATGGCCTCCTCGCAGAGCGGCGCGCGGTTGGCGATCTCGGCGGCACCGGCCGAATAGCCCTCGTTGAAGACCAGGTAGACCATGGCGAGCACGGCCGCGAGCCGCTCCGAGCGCTCGACCGGCCCCGGCGCCTCGAACGGTACGTTGGCGTTGGCGATGCGTGCCTTGGCGCGGGTGATGCGCTGTTCCATGGCGCTTTCGCCGACCAGGAAGGCGCGGGCGATCTGCTTGACCGAGAGGCCCGACACGATGCGCAGCGCCAGCGCCACTTGCTGAGTGGCCGGCAGGTCGGGGTGGCAGCAGATGAACAGCAGCCTCAGTATGTCGTCGCGGTAGTGCGCCCCGTCGAGCCGCTCAGCGATCTCGCCCTCGGTATCGTCGAGGTCGGAGACGACTTCCTCCGGCGGCATCGGCGCCTGCTTGGCGCGGCGGCGGGCGGCATCGATGCCTGAATTGCGGCCGACGAAGATCAGCCAGGCGGCCGGATCGCGCGGCGGCCCGTTCTTCGGCCAGGTGCGCAGCGCGCGCAGACAGGCCTCCTGGAACGCCTCTTCCGCGGTGTCGAGATCGCGGAAGTAGCGCAGCAGGGCTGCCACGGCCTGCGGCCGGGCCGAAGAAAGGGCCGTGCTGATCCAGGCCGAGTCGGTCATGCTACCTCTCTTGCTGAAAAGAACGCGCTCACCGGGCGTAGTTCATAGGAACCGCCGCCGGGATTGGCCTCCGCCAGTTCCTTGGCCACGTCGACGGCATCGTCGAGCGTGGCGCACTCGACGACGTAGAAGCCGAGGAACTGCTCCTTGGTTTCGGCGAAGGGCCCGTCGATGACCAGCGGCTCGTCCTTGGTCTTGCGCAAGGTGGTGGCCGCCGTCGTCGGCATCAGCCGCGCCACAGGTCCCAGCCTGCCCTGGTCGCGAAGCTTGCCGGTCACCACCTGAAGGCGCGCCATCACTTCGTCGTCCTGTTCCTTCGACCAGGCGCAGACCACGTCTTCGTTGTTGTAGCAGAGGATCGCATAGAGCATCGGTTCGGTTCCTTATGGCTAGGACGAACAGATATGTGCATTGCCGACAGGACATCGGCAATTTTTTTGTCCGCGCCGGCTTCGAATGCTGCCAACTCAACTGACAGCTTGTGAAATGACGGCAGAGGTGCAGAGAATGGGCGGCGTCGCGCCAGCCCGGCGCGCCCAGCGGGAGGATTTGCGATGAAGAATGCCGACATCTCCAAACGCAAGATGCAGACGATCGCCCGTGGCGTCGGCATGACGACGCAGGTCTATGCCGACCGGGCCGAAAACTCCGAGATCTGGGACGTCGAGGGCCGCCGCTACATCGACTTCTCGTCCGGCATCGCCGTGGTCAACACCGGCCACCGCCACCCGCGCGTCGTCGAGGCGGTCAAGGCGCAGATCGACCGCTTCACCCACACCTGCCACCAGGTCGTGCCCTATGAGAGCTATGTCCGGCTCGGCGAGCGGCTGAACGCGCTCGCGCCGATGAAAGGCGACAAGCGCACGATCTTCGTCACCACCGGCGCCGAGGCCGTCGAGAACGCCATCAAGATCGCCCGCAACGCCACCGGCCGCCAGGCCGTCATCGCCTTTGCCGGCGGCTTCCATGGCCGTACCTTCATGGGCATGGCGTTGACCGGCAAGGTGCAGCCCTACAAGGCGGGCTTCGGCGCCATGCCCGGCGACGTGTTCCACGCGCCCTTCCCCGTGGCCCTGCATGGCGTGACGGTGGCGGACGCGCTCGCCGCACTCGACCGGCTGTTCAAGGCCGATGTCGACCCCGCGCGGGTTGCCGCCATCATCATCGAGCCCGTGCAGGGCGAAGGCGGCTTCTACGAGGTGCCGCGCGAGTTTATGTCGGCGCTGCGCAAGATCTGCGACCAGCACGGCATCCTGCTCGTCGCCGACGAGGTGCAGACGGGCTTCGCCCGCACCGGCAAGATGTTTGCCATGGAGCACTACGACGTCGCACCCGACCTGATGACCATGGCCAAGAGCCTCGCCGGCGGCTTCCCGCTGGCCGCAGTCACCGGCCGCGCGGAGATCATGGACGCGCCCGGTCCCGGCGGCCTCGGCGGCACCTATGGCGGCAGCCCCATCGGGGTCGCTGCGGCGCATGCCGTGCTCGACGTCATCGACGACGAGAAGCTCTGCGACCGCGCCAACCAGCTCGGCGCGCGGCTCAAGCAGCGGCTGGAATCGCTGCGCGACGACGTCCCCGAAATATCAGACATCCGTGGCCTCGGCTTCATGAACGCCGTCGAGTTCAACGATGCCAGCCGGGGCACGCCGTCGCCTGATTTCGCCAACAACGTCAGGCTCAACGCCCTGGACAAGGGGCTGATCCTGCTTACCTGCGGGGTCTACGGAAACGTCATCCGCTTCCTAGCGCCAATCACCATCCAGGACGGCGTGATGACCGAGGCGCTCGATATTCTCGAGGCTTCGATCCGGGAAGCGCGGGCGGGGTAAGAGGCCGGCTCGCCCAGTTGGTCACAAGCAGGATCAGCTATGGACGCAAGAACCTAAGGCGCACGCCTCAGTAGCCCTCATGGTGAGCCTGTCGAACCACGAGGGCGCCGGACGCCAAGTTCTGCATGTCCCACAACCCATGGCTCGACAGGCTCGCCATGAGGTTTTGGGAGCGCCCGCGGCTCGCCCCGATGGGTCCGGCAGGGGATGAGGGGCCGTGCCAAGTTGGCGGAATTACCCAGCCGGCAGCGCAGCCAGCGCCGCTTTCAGCGCCTCGGTTCCACCCGCCACCTGCTCGGTCGTCGGCGAGAAGCCGAGGCCCAGCATCTTCCGCCCCAGCATGTGGTCGGCCGGACGATTGACGGTTTCGATCGCCACCAGCCTGTCGCCGATGAAGTGGAAGACCGAGAAGCGGTTTTCGGCCGGATCGCCAGACAGTATCTGGCGATCGCTGCCGGCAGTCAGGCCGACCATCTGCAGCTTCATGTCGCCGATGTCGGACCAGAACCACGGCACGGCCACGTAGTCGCCTACGTGCCCGACGATGGTCTTTGCCGCGAGCTTGGACTGGTCGGTGGCGTTCTGCACCGATTCCAGCCGCACGTCGGAGCCGGTCTGCCAATGGCGGTAGCTGGCGTTGTCGCCCACCGCCAGGATGTTCGAAACCGAGCTGCGCATGGCGCCGTCGATGCGGATGCCGTTGGAAATGGCGAGGCCGGCCGCCTCGGCCAGCTCGACATTGGGCACCACGCCGATGCCGATGATCACCATCTTCGCCGGCAGCCTCTCGCCGGCGGAGGTCAGCGCGCCCGACACGTGGCCGTCCTCACCCTCAATGCGTTCGATCGTCGTCTTGAGCAGGATGCGGATGCCCGAGGCCTCCAGCCGCTTGCGCACGTGCTCGGCGATCAGCGGCGCCACCGCGCGCCCGAGCAGCCGGTCGAGCGCCTCGACCACAGTCACCCGGCGGCCGCCGGCGGCGAGCGTCGCGGCGATCTCCAGGCCGATGAAGCCGCCGCCGATGACCACCACATCCTCGCAAGCCGCGCTGTGGTCGCGGATCGTCCGCGCGTCGGCCACCGAGCGCAGCGACAGCACGCCGGCCAGGTCCGAGCCCGGCAGCGGCAGGACGCGCGGGCGCGAGCCGGTGGCAAGGATCAGATGGTCGTAGGCGAGGCTCTCGCCGCCGGCGAGCGCGAGCCGGTTGGTTGCCGTATCGATCCGCTCGACCAGCGAACCCGGACGGAAATCGATGGTGTGGCCGGTGTAGAAGGTCTCGCCGCGCAGCGGCTGCGGCTGGGCGGCGGCGTCCTTGATGAAGGTCTTGGACAGAGGCGGCTTGTGGTAGGGCAGCTCTTTTTCGTCGCCGAGCAAGATGACCGGGCCGTCATAGCCCTCTTCCCTGAGGCTCGCGGCGGCCTGCACGCCGGCATGGCCCGCCCCCACAATCACCACACCGTTCTTCATGCTCGCCTCTGCAACACTGGAAAACACACGCGGAGATGGCCGCTGGGCTGCGCCGTCGCAAGGGCCATGTCAGGATTTTTGGCTGACAGGCGGGGCGGCGCATGTCAAGCGCGACCCCTCCGCAATGGTCGCAGCCAACCGGGGCGCGCGCTATGTCGCAGAGCTCAGAGCGAGGCCGCAGCCGACGGCGGCACCCATGTCTCGACAAATCAACAGCTTGGCGGAAAGGTCCGCCACAAACTGGACAAAATTAGTTTAGAATAATTCTAAACTATTGATACAGTTACATTTTTTGCCCGAATATGCGTTGACTTTTCGAACCACACCGCTTTTATGACGGCGTGCTTCACAGCGCCTGTCTTTGATGTCTGGGCCTTTAACCCTTTCGATTGGAGCCTACCGGGTGCCTGCCTTCGTACTGCCGCGCCAGGGCGCGGATGCGCTTATCGTGTCCTTTCCGAGCCGCAATCGGGCTCGCGACCATATGGGCATCGAAGGTCTGGCCGTTCCGGAACTTTCCGTCGAATTCGGGGTACCGGCCCGGCAAGCCATTGCCGGCGCTACAGTTTTTCGCGCGCGCCAGCGCATCTCGGTCCATTGAGGAGACGACCATGCCCGCATCCATCTCGCGCCATCGGCATCGCGGCCGGCTCGCCGCGATCGTCGCCACGACTGCGCTCACGGCCGCCGTCTTCGTGCTGCCGGCCAAGGCCGAGACCGATCCCAAGGCCGTGATCGCCACCTATGCCGACATCGCGCTCGCCAAGTACGAGGACTCGCTGACGACGGCCAAGGCACTGGATGCGGCAGTCGAAGCGCTCATCGCCAAGCCGTCGGATGAAACGCTGAAGGCCGCGCGGGAGGCCTGGAAGGCGGCCCGCATCCCCTACCAGCAGACCGAGGTCTACCGTTTCGGCAACTCGATCGTCGACGACTGGGAGGGCCGCGTGAACGCCTGGCCGCTCGACGAAGGCCTGATCGACTATGTCGACAAGGGCTACGGCACCGAGTCCGACGAGAACTCGCTCTATACGGCCAATGTGATCGCCAACCCCTCCATCGAGATCAACGGCGAGAAGGTCGACGCCTCGAAGATCACGCCGGAGTTCCTGTCGGGCACGCTGCAGGAGGCTGGCGGCATCGAGGCCAATGTCGCCACCGGCTATCACGCCATCGAGTTCCTGCTCTGGGGCCAGGACCTGAACGGCACCGCTGCAGGTGCCGGAAACCGGCCCTACACCGACTTCGACACCGCCAATTGCACCGGCGGCAATTGCGACCGCCGCGCCGAGTACCTGGCCGCCGCCAGCGACCTGCTGATCGCCGACCTCGAGGAGATGGTGGGCAACTGGAAGGCCGATGGCGCTGCCCGCAAGGCGCTGATCGACGGCGAAGCCAACGCCGGCATCTCGACCATCCTCACCGGCATGGGCTCGCTCTCCTATGGCGAGCTGGCCGGGGAGCGCATGAAGCTCGGCCTGCTCCTGCACGATCCGGAAGAGGAGCACGACTGCTTCTCCGACAACACGCACATCTCACATCTCTACGACACGGTCGGCATCCGCAACGCCTATCACGGCAGCTACAAGCGCATCGACGGCTCGACCGTCGAAGGCCCGTCGGTTTCCGACATGGTCAAGGAAGCCGACGCCGCGCTCGACAAGGAACTGTCCGACAAGCTCGACGCGACGGTCGCCAAGATGGAAGCGATCAAGGCGCGCGTCGAAGCCGGCGAGGCCTACGACCAGCAGATCGCCGAGGGCAATGCCGAAGGCAACGCCGCCGTCCAGGCCGCCATCGACGCGCTGGTAGATCAGACCAAGTCCATCGAGCGGGCCGTCGCGGCGCTGAAGCTCGACGCCATCGCCTTCGAGGGCTCGGACAGTCTCGACGCCCCCGACAAGGTCTTCCAGTGAAGGTGCGCCGCACCTAGATTATTCTAGCCACGCGGCGCCACGGAGGCGCCGCCAGCCGACCGAGCACGCAATGCTGATCTGCCACTGCAACCTGATCACCCAGAAGGAGATCGAAGACACGATCATCGAGCTCTTGGACCGTGATCCCTGGTCCCTGATAGTGCCGGCAAAGGTCTATCACACGCTGCAAAAGCGAGGACGCTGTTGCGGCTGCTTTCCAAATGTGGTCGAAACGATCATTCGGGTTACCGAAGCCTATCACGCTCGTTCGGAGACGAGCGATGCCGATATCGTTTCACACATGGACCGCGTGAAGGAACTGCGGGTCCAATTTGGGAGCAGATTCAATGAAAGGCGAAAAGCAGGTCATCGAGCGGCTTAATGAAGCCCTTTTCCTCGAACTTGGCGCGGTCAACCAGTACTGGGTGCATTATCGCCTTCTCGAAGACTGGGGCTACGGCAAGCTTGCCAAGAAGGAACGCGCTGAATCGATCGAGGAGATGCATCACGCCGACAAGCTGGTGGCACGCATCATCTTCCTCGAAGGCCATCCCAACCTGCAGTCGGTTGCGCCGCTGCGCATCGGCCAGAACGTCAAGGAAGTGCTCGAGAGCGATCTCGCAGGTGAGTACGACGCCCGCACCTCCTACAAGAAGTCGCGCGAGATCTGCCAGCAGCACGGCGACTACGTATCCATGAAGCTCTTCGAGGAGCTGCTTGCCGACGAGGAAGGCCATATCGACTTCCTCGAGACGCAGCTGCAATTGCTCGAGGAGATCGGCGAAGAGAAGTACGGCCAGCTCAACGCCGAGACCGCTGACGAGGCCGAATAGGATGCCGGAATGCGGCGCACTTCTTTTCTAACGCGCCGCCCCCTGGCGGGTGCAGCCGCCTCCACTGTCCCGGCAAGGCCCAGGCGAAGCGCCATGGCGCTTCGCGCCCTTTTGTTCGCAAACCTCGCGCTGCTGACTGCTGCCGGCCCGTCCACCGCGAACGGCGACGCAACATTCCCGAGCGAGCGCACGGACCTCAATCCCAAGGACAAGGCCCGCGTCGAGAAGATCGTCAAGCCGACGACCGACTTCTCCAAGCCCGAGCAGTTCGAGCTGATGCAGGGCGGCGCCGGCACCTCGGAGAAACGCGTCAACCAGGACGCCTTCTCGCAATCGTCCGCCAACATCACCTTCGAGGAAGAGGGCACCTTCAAGCTCGGCAACGGCATGTTCCGCAAGCTCTGGGTTTCCTCGCCCTCCTCGACCCAAGCGTCCGACGGGCTCGGCCCGCTCTTCAACGCCCGCGCCTGCCAGAGCTGCCACCTCAAGGATGGCCGCGGCCATCCGCCGGAAGGCAATCCGGACGCCACATCGATGTTCCTGCGCCTCGCCCGTGTCGCCGAAACCGAAGAGGAAAAGGCTGCCGTCGCCGACAGGCGCGCCTTGAACTTCCCCGACCCCACCTATGGCAGCCAGTTCCAGGACCTCGCCGTTCCGGGCCTCAGGGGCGAAGGCCGCATGGTCATTTCTTACGAGGAGGTGCCCGTCGAACTGGCCGACGGCACGAAACTCTCGCTGCGCAAACCGAGCTACTCGGTCGCGGAACTCGGCTACGGCCCGATGGACCCGCGTACCACCTTGTCGCCGCGCGTCACGCCGCAGATGATCGGCCTTGGCCTCGTCGAGCAGATCCATCCCGCCGACATCCTTGCGAACGCCGATCCCGACGACAAGGACGGCGACGGCATCTCGGGCAAGGCGTCCATCGTGCGTGACCCCAAGTCCGGCGAACTCACCCTCGGCCGCTTCGGCTGGAAGGCGCAGACGCCGACGATCCGCCAGCAGTCCGCCGACGCCTTTGCCGGCGACATCGGCATCTCGACGCCGGAAGTGCCGCACCACTGGGGCGACTGCACCAAGGCGCAGACCGACTGCCTCGCCATGCCCAACGGCGTGCAGGAGCGGCTCGGGCCGGCCGAGGCGCCGGATCCGATCATGGACCTCGTGACCTTCTATTCGCAGAACCTCGCCGTGCCGGCACGGCGCGACATCGACAAGCCGGAAGTGCTGCGCGGCAAGCAGATGTTCTACGAGGCGGGCTGCGCCTCGTGCCACATGCCCAAGTTCGTCACCCGCCGCGACGCGCCCAACAAGGCGCAGAAATTCCAGCTGATCTGGCCCTATTCCGACTTCCTGCTGCACGACATGGGCGAGGAACTGGCCGACGGCCAGCAGGTCGGCGACGCCTCGGGCAAAGAGTGGCGCACGCCGCCGCTCTGGGGCATCGGCCTGACACAGACCGTCAACGGCCACACCTTCTTCCTGCACGACGGCCGCGCCCGTAACCTCACCGAGGCCATTCTCTGGCACGGCGGCGAGGGTCAGTCCGCCCGCGACCGCTTTGCCGCCCTTCCCGCCTCCGATCGCGATGCGCTGGTAAAATTCCTGGAGTCGCTCTGATGACCGGACGTTCCGCAGTCGCAGCCATAGCCCTTTGCCTTGTCCTGCCGGCCACGGCGGCTTCGGCCAACGAGGCGTCGGATAAGGTGATTTCCGACGCCATCGACGGCTTCATCCGCCCCGCCTATCGCCGGCTGGTCGAGGCGACGGCAGCGCTGGGCACGTCCATGGATAAGCTCTGCACCGCCCCCTCGGCCGGCACGCTCGAGGCCGCGCGCGCAAGCTTCGGCAAGACGACCGGGAGTTGGTCGGAGGTCGAGATCATCCGCTTTGGCCCGATCACCGAGCAGAACCGGCTCGAGCGCCTTCTGTTCTGGCCCGACCGCAAGGGGACCGGCCTCAAGCAGGTGCAGGCAGCCTTAGCCGGCGCGGACGCGACGGCGACCGATACCACCACCCTTGCCGGGAAAAGCGTGGCGATGCAGGGGCTGGGAGCGCTGGAGTTCGTTCTGTTCGGCACCGGCGCGGATGACCTGGCCGGCACTTCGGCCACCTATCGCTGCGCGTATGGCAAGGCGATTGCCCGCAACCTCAACACCATCGCCACCGATGTCGACGCCGAGTGGCGAGATGACGGTGGTTTTGCCGGACAGTGGAAGCATCCCGGCCCGGACAATGCGCTGTATCGCAACGCCACCGAAGCCGTGACCGAGCTGCTGGAGGTCTATGTCAACGGGCTGGAGCTGGTGCGCGATGTGCGCGTCAACGGTTTCCTCGGCAAGGAGGCCTCCGCCGACAAGCCGAAACAGGCGCTTTACTGGCGCTCGCAAGGCACCGCTGCCTCGCTCGACGGCAACATTGCCGGCATGAAGGCGCTGTTCGACGCCTCCAGCTTCGGTTCGCTGCTGCCTGACGATTCCGAATGGATCGCGCAGTCGATCGACTTCGAGTTCGCCAATGCCCGGAACGCGGCCTCGGCGGTGACCGGCCCGATCGATGCCGCCCTGGCCGATCCGACGAAACGCGGCAAGCTCGGCTACTTCGCCGTCGTCACCTCCAGCCTGTCGGAGCTGTTCGGCACCCGGCTCGCCGGGGCGCTCGGCCTGACCGCCGGCTTCTCCTCGCTGGACGGCGACTGAGGTCTTTCGCCATGCGCACGCCCCTGTTCGACCGCCGCGACTTCCTCAAGGCCGCGGGCGCGACCTTCCTGATGTCGCTGACCCCGGCGCGCCGGGCGCTGGCGCTCGAAACCGACGCTATGTTCGCCACGGCTTACCAAGCGCGTTCAGGCGAATATGGCGTGGCCGTGCTGTCCGAAGCCGGCAAGATCCTGCACAGCGTCGCCCTGCCCGAGCGCGGGCATGACGTGACCTTCGATCCCAATTCGCGCAAATCGGTGGTCTTCGCGCGCCAGCCCGGCACCTTCATGCTTGTCTTCGACCACACGGGGCGAGACGAGCCGCTGACCATCCCGAGTATCGCCGGACGCCACTATTACGGCCACGGCGTATTCTCGCCCGACGGCGCGCTGCTCTACGTCACCGAGAACGACTTCGACAACGCCGCCGGCATGGTCGGCATCTACGACGCCCGTGACGGTTTCCGCCGCCTCGGCGAATTCCCGACCCATGGCGTCGGCCCGCACGAGCTCATCCTGCTCGGCGACGGCCGCACGCTTGCCATCTGCAATGGTGGCATCGAGACCCATCCGGATTTCGGCCGCGCCAAGCTCAACATTCCGACCATGAAGCCATCTTTCGTGCTGGTCGACCGCATATCCGGCGATCTCCTCGAAAAGCATGAGCTGCCGCAAAAACTGCACCAGCTGTCGATCCGGCACATGGATATCGACGCCCAGGGCACCGTCTGGTTCGGCTGCCAGCATGAGGGCCCGGCAACGGAGAAACCGCTTCTGGTCGGGCGTGCTGAGCGTGGCAAGGAACTCGAGCTGCTCGACATGCCCGAAGACATGCTCGGCGGCTTCCGCAACTATATCGGCTCGGTCGCGGCCAATCGCGAGGCCGGGCTGATCGCCGTCTCCTCTCCGCAGGGCAATGCCTGGGCGATGATCGAGGCGAAGAGCGGCAAGGTGGTAGCGAAGAACGACCTCGTCGAGGTCTGCGGGCTCGCGCCAGACCGCGACGGCTTCCTCGCCACGACAGGTGGCGGCCTCATCGTCGACCCCGGCGGCGCCGAGACCGAGGACGCCGAGCATGTGTGGGACAACCACATGCTGCGCATCGATTTGCAAAAAACGTAAGCCTTTGCTTACGCAAAAAAATTCAAACCAGCCCCGAAACGTCCGAATAGGCGACAGCCCTGCGCAGCACGGCGAGGAACTTCTCGCCGGCGATCTCGGGCGTGCCGGAATTGTCGATCCTCACATGGCCGGGACCGGAAAGGTCGTGCGGAACGCTGCGCGCGAGCCGCGCCAGCACCTCGCCGCGCGATTCCCGCCCGCGCGCCGCAAGCCGGGTCGCGAGGATATCCGGCGACGCGGTGATCTCGACCACGGCGACGTTGGCATAACGGGCGCGCAGCGCCGGTATGATGCCGCGCGAGGTGTTGGCGACCACCACCTGGCCGTTGTCGATGGCATCGTCCACGGAGGCCGGGATGCCGTAGCGAAGGCCGTGCGCTTCCCAGGACAGCGCGAACGCTCCAGCCTCGTCGGCCTCGACGAAGGCGGCATCCGCCAGCGTGTCGTGGTCCTCGGTGGCGCCGTCGCTCTGGCGGGTGATGACGCGGCGGGCGAACTCGACGTGGTCCTCGTCGACCAAGCGATCGCGCACATAGGCGATCAGCGTGTCCTTGCCGGCACCGCTCGGGCCGACCACGGCGACGAACACGCCGTTGCGTACAGGAGTTCCCACCCGGGTCAGTTCACGCTCGATCAATGCTGAAACCATCATGCGACGTCATTTCCTCCATAGCAGGCCCCGTGCCCCGGCGGCCAGCGCCGGGGACGGAATTAGGCCATTTGCATGACGGAATGACGAAACGACGGTGACGGCCCAGCGACATGTTCGGACCGGCCACCAAGAAACGCCTGCCTTATTCGGGCGGCGTCTGTGCCAAAACCGGAGCCTTGGGCTCCGCGGCGGCAGGCTCCAACGCCCGGCGACGCATTTCTGTCTCGAATTGTTGAGGGGTGATGATGCCCTCGTTGACCCAGGCGCGCAGCCAGATTTCATCGACCTGCGCCAATGCGATGCTATTCCCGACTTCCAATTTCGCCCAGCCGCCTCATGCCCGACGTGCGCCACCCCCTGCGGAGCACGGCCACGATCGCCTTCGTAGCACAGATCAGCCTAAGACATACTTCAAAATTCAAAGCAATATGAGAACATATCTAGATATATTTGCTGCGGCGCAATAAAAATGGCTCAGGACTATTTCTCGCATACCGAAGAGAATACTTGCGACATAGCATCGCATCTTGACGTCAACGCAACATCGAGATCCGCCAGGTCACAACCGGCGGACCAGATATTGCCCGGCGTCCAGAGTCCGCTTGCCTCAGGCCGCCCTGTCGCGCACCTGATAGTCCTTGATCGCCGCGAAGCGGATCATCTTCCAGCGCTCGGCCTCGTAGTTGAGCGAGAACTCATGCTGGGCGAGATAGACCGGATCGTTGTCGAGGTCGCGGGCGATGTCGCCGCGATGGCTCTCGACGAAGCGCTGCAGGTCGGCCTTGTCGTCGGCGTCGATCCAGCGGCAGACGGAGAAGCGCGACATCTCGAAATCGACCGGCAGCGTGTACTCGACGTTGAGGCGCTCCTTGAGTACGTCGATCTGCAGCGCGCCGACGACACCGACGATGGCCGGCGACCCATCCTCGGGCTGGAACAGCTGCACCACGCCCTCCTCGGCCATTTGCTGCAGCGCTTCCTTGAGCTTCTTCGCCTTCATGGCATCGCCCAGGCGCACGCGGCGCAGGATTTCGGGCGCGAAGTTGGGCACGCCGCGGAACAGGATGTCCTCGCCCTCGGTCAGCGTGTCGCCGATGCGCAGCGTGCCGTGGTTGGGGATGCCGACCACGTCGCCGGCATAGGCCTCGTCGGCGGTGATGCGCGAGCGGGCGAAAAAGAACTGCGGTGCCGACAGGCTCATCTGCTTGCCGGTGCGCACGAGCTTCGCCTTCATGCCGCGCTTGAGCTCGCCCGAGCAGACGCGGACGAAGGCGATGCGGTCGCGGTGGTTGGGGTCCATGTTGGCCTGGATCTTGAAGACGAACGACGTCATCTTCTCCTCCGTCGCCTCGACCTTGCGCGTGTCGGCCTCCTGGGCGCGCGGCGCAGGGCCGAACTCGCCAAGCGCCTCGATCAGGTCGCGCACGCCGAAATTCCTCAACGCCGAGCCGAAATAGACAGGGGTCAGATGGCCCTCGCGAAAAGCCTGCAGATCGAACGGCCGGCACGCCTCGCGAGCCAATTCCAGCTCCTCGATGAAGGCCGGACGGTCGTTGTCGGGCAAAAGGCCCGCGGCGCGGTTGGAGTCCGGGCCATGCACCGGCGTGCGCTCCTTCTCGTCGTCGCCATGGCGCACGGCGTTCTGGGCGAGATGGTAGGTGCCGGAGAAGGTCTTTCCGTGGCCGATCGGCCAGGTGATGGGTGCGGTGTCGAGCGCCAGCTTTTCCTCGATCTCGTCGAGGATCTCGAAGGTGTTGCGGGCCTCGCGGTCCATCTTGTTGACGAAGGTGATGATCGGGATGTCGCGCAGGCGGCAGACCTCGAACAGCTTCAGCGTGCGCGGCTCGATACCCTTGGCGGCGTCAATGACCATGACGGCGCTGTCGACCGCGGACAGCGTGCGATAGGTATCGTCGGCGAAATCCTCGTGGCCGGGCGTGTCGAGCAGGTTGAAGACGTTGTCGCCATACTCGAAGGTCATCACCGAAGTGACGACCGAGATACCGCGCTCGCGCTCGATCTTCATCCAGTCGGAACGCGTCTGGATCTTGTCCTTCTTGGCCTTGACCTCACCGGCGAGCTGGATCGCGCCGCCGAACAAAAGCAGCTTTTCGGTCAGCGTCGTCTTGCCGGCGTCAGGGTGCGCGATGATCGCGAAAGTGCGGCGGCGCGCCACCGCCTCTTGGATCGTCTCGGTCATGCAGGATTTCCCGTTTGATGGCGGGGCTTCTAACAGCCGAGGCCCCGCCTGTCGAGGAATTGGAGCGACGACGTCCTCCCTCCCCCTTGTGGGGAGGGATAGAGGGTGGGGGTACATCGTAGGGAAAGCGGTTCGCAGGCTCACCCCCACCCCTTACCCCTCCCCACAAGGGGGAGGGGGTCGTCAGCGTGCCGCATGATCTCACCCCCTCAGCTCGAAACCGCCTTCGGCAACCGTCTCGCCATTGACGATAAGCTCGATGCGATGGTGGCCGGGATAGTGCTTGCGGGTAGTGAAGTCGCGTACAGCCTGGCTGATCTCGAGTTCCTTGCGCCCGGCCGGAGGCAAGGTGATTTCCTTCAGCTTGAACACCTTCTTCGAGGTCCCGCCGGCCTTCTTCACATAGTGGACGGCGTAATCGACGACGAGCTGCTGTTGCCGCTCCGCGGTCGAGACGATGCTGGTCTTGAGCGCGATGCGCCCGCCGAGTGCGATCGATGCCGGCGTCACCGCGAAGGAAGCGACGTCGACCTCGGGCCTGCCTGGTGTGCCGATCAGCGCCAGCGCCTTCGGATTGCCCTTCTTGATCAGCGTCCGCAAGGCATGGCGCACGATCCAGGCCGTGTTCCGGTCGGCCATGTCCCAGCCGGCTAGGCGCTCGAGCAGCAGCTCTGGATTGTCCTTGCTGATGTCGTTGAGGTGGTTGGCCACCGACTTGCGCACATAGAGGCTGGGGTCGTTCTTCAACGCCTCGAGGATCGGCAACGTCGGCGACGGATCGGCGATCAGGTTCTTCATCTGGAACGACCACGGCAGGCGCGGGCGCGAGCCTTCGCTGGCCAACCGGCGCACATGCTCGTTGTCGTCGAGCGCCCAGCCGCGCATGACCTTGTGAGTGCGGCCGAAGTCGTCGGCGAGGAAATGGCGGATGGCGAACTCGGCCGAGCCGAAGCGGGTGAAGTGGTGCAGCGCCTCCATCGAGCGGTCGAACTCCGCCCGGCCATACAGCGCCACGAACTCCGGCAGCACGATAGAGGCGAAGCCATGGTTTATACGCGGCGCAAGTTCCCACAAAAGCCCGACCGAGCGTGCGAAGTCGCCGGGCAAGGCGCCGCGCAGAGCCTCGGCGGTCTGCCGCAGCCGCTGCATGATGCCGAGCGCGTCGAGGTTGTTCGTCGCCAGCGCCATGAACCGCTCATGGTTGAAATCCGGTGAGATCGAGGCCATCTCGCCGGCGATATGCTGGAGGCGGGCGCGATCGAAGATTTCCTTCAGCGCCGGTGCAGCCTGGGTCTGGTCTTCCGTCATCAACTCTTGTCCCTTGCGCGCCCCCGCGCCGGCCCGCGCATCCGTTCGGATGCAGGAAGCTTCCTCGCAGATACGAATCCGACCTCGAGACTACAACCTGGCTCCTGCCAATGAGCTGTCAGGAGTTTCTCCGGTCGGCCGGCCCTACAGCACAAAACGGTGAGAGCTGCGTCATTCTTGACTCTTCATCAGCCTGCACTTATGATTAGGCATGACTTATGGTTATGCCCAGATATCGGCACTCGCCGACCCGACCCGCCGGACCATCTTCGAGCGGGTGGCGGAACGGCCATGCTCGGTGGCCGAGATCACCCGCACGTTGCCGGTCTCGCAATCGGCGGTGTCGCAGCACCTCAAGGTGCTGAAGGAGGCGCAACTGGTGCGCATGGAGCCGCAGGGCACCCGCAACATCTATCACATCGACCCGGCCGGTCTCGGCCGCATGCGCGCCTGGCTCGACCGGTACTGGAGCCAGACGCTGGCGGCCTACAAGACAGCCGTCGAGCAACCGCAAGAGGAGCAGAAATGACCAGGCATGTTCCCATCGCCGCCGTGAGGCAGTCCGTCGTGGTCGACGCACCGATCGAGCGTGCGTTCAAGGTCTTCACCGAGGGGTTTGGCAGTTTCAAGCCGCGCGAGCACAACCTGTTGGCCGTGCCGATCGCCGAGACCGTGTTCGAGCCCAAGGTCGGTGGGCACATCTACGATCGGGGCGCCGATGGCAGCGAGTGCCGATGGGCACGCGTGCTGGTGTACGAACCGCCTACCCGGCTGCTCATGAGCTGGGATATCAGCCCACGCTGGCAGCTGGAGAGCGATCCCAACAAAACCAGCGAGTGGGAGGTGCGCTTTATCGCCGAAACCACGAACCGGACCCGCGTGGAAATCGAGCATCGGAAGCTCGATCGTCACGGCGAGGGTTGGGAAAGCGAACGCGACGGCGTCGCCGGCGATCAGGGCTGGCCGCTCTACTTGCGGCGGTACGCCGATCTGTTCGCCGGCCGGGCCTGACTGCGCCGCAGCCGCTTCTACATGCGGCCCGCGCCGGCCACATGTCCAGATTGACGGCCTCCCGGGACAGGCCGAAAATATCGGCATAGCGCTGTCCGCATCCAGGGAGGTCGCCGTGGCCATTCACCAGGAAGTGCATCTCAAGGGCACGCCGAAGGACATATACGACCTGCTTCTCAACTCCGCCCGCTTCCAGGCGATGACGGGCGGGCGCTCCGCCCACATCTCGACGCATGAGGGTGGCGAAGTCTCGATGTTCGGCGGCGACATCGAGGCCCGCAACGTCGAACTGGTGCCCAACCGCCGCATCGTCCAGGCATGGCGCTCGCGGCACTGGGCCGAAGGAATCTATTCGGTCGTCCGCTTCGAACTCGAAGCCGAGGGCGGCGGCACCAGGCTGGTCTTCGACCAAAACGGCTATCCCCGATCGGCCCATGCCAGCCTCGATGAAGGCTGGGCCAAGATGTATTGGGAGCCGATGAACAAGGCCCTCACGCATCACTAGCCGCGATGCGCGGTGTCCTCGCGAAGGCCACCCGATGATCGCGCATGCCAACTACAGTTCATGAGCGATGCGTGGCGCATAGAACTGCCTGAACTCGGCCGACGGCTCCCTGTTGGCATAGACATAGAGAACGATGCCATTGGGGTCCCGGATTGCGAAGCCACGATCCCCCCAGGGATGATCTTCAATCGGCATGACAGGCACCAGCCCCGCCTCCGTCATCGACCGATGCTCGTCATCGACATCGTCGACGCAGAAATTGTAGGTCAGCCCGGCCGCGTTGCATAAGGGCTGCTCCCCTTGCGGCTCCATGAATTGCAGCGAAAGCCCTGGTCCAAACTCAAGGCTGACATACCAGCCGCAATCGAATGTAGGTCGCGCGCCGAAGTATTTGACGTAGAAGTCACGTGTTTCAGCGACGAGTTTCGTCGTGATGCAGGGGGAGGCAGTCGTCGGGCGCATGCAATACATCTCGCAATCGAATTTGCTGTCTGCAGATCAATACGCTTCGCGCCGATTCAATCTTGAACAAATCGGACATCACTCGTTCAAACTGACGAGTGTCACATCTGAAATACGTGCTGGAGAAAAGCCTCCCATGCGCTGGAATATGCGGCTCATATGAGCCTGATCGGCAAATCCCGCCTCCAGCGCGGCGCCTGCCAGCGTCAGACGGTGATCCCTCAGCAATCGCAGACTGCGGTGGAATTGAAGCACGGCCGCAAAAGCCTTGGGCGGAAGCCCGGTAGCTTTGACGACAAGGCGTTGCACGGTCCGCTCGGAGATATCGTGTATCCCGGCCACCTCGGATATGCGCAGGCGTCCGCTGGATGCGTGGAAGGTGCGGATCACGCTGCGGCCCAGCGGATCGAGCATGAAGGCACTCCCGGCGGCGCGACGGCGAACGAAAGCTGCCAGCCCTGCGACAAGCTCGTTTTCGTCTCGCGCGGATACGCAGAGTTCCAGATCGGGCCATGCCGAGAGAGCGTCCGGGCCGATCAGAGCGGCATCCGTCAGCTCTGCCGGCTCAAATCCGAGAACCCTCTCGAAACAGCCCGGTCGCAGCCGGATACCGACGAAGCCCATGCCGGGTTCGATCGGGACATCGTAGAAGCGCGTCGTGGGACCGGTGACGACAAAGGTCACATCGGCGATCGGCCTCTGCCTGGCATCGAACCTTGCAATGATGTCGCAACGGCCGTCCGGCAAGACACGGTAGCTTCCGGCGCGATCGCTGACGGAAGTCCACACCGCCTCGACCTCTTCGCCGAGGTCTGCTGCCAGGCTCAGTTCGGCGTAGCGGGCCGACAGGGTCATTTCTTGAACCAACTCGATCCGTGTGGCGAAATGGCGATTGCCGCTTCAGCCGGCCGATGCGTCGCAGGCAGTTAGCAGGCTTCAGCCGGCCATTGCCAGTTGCGCCGATGCCGGCTCGAACGGGCTGACCGTAGTGCCCTGCCGCGTCACGGTGACGAAGCTCGACGGCGGCACTGCCTGCCAGCTCTCGCCCTCGCGGTCGAAGGGTTCGGAGACGATGCAGCGTCCGGTGGCACCGTCGCGCGTGTAGAGTGTCGGTGCGTGCGCGTCGGTGGCGTAGCGGACCGCAAACAGGTTCTCGCCATCGCTGAACGCAGCCGTCAGCTTGAACGAAGCGGCCATGCCGGCTGCCTCGGAGGCGTCGATGACCCGTCGGGCGGCGCGTGCCACGGCTGCCCGCGGGTCGGCATCCAGCCCCTCCTCCAGCATCAGCAGGAAGAAGAGCTCTGAATCGGTGGTGCCCTGGCGCTGGTCGTAGAGCGTGTCGCAGACAGCAGCTTCCAGCCGGCGGCGGATACGCTCGAAGCCCGAGATCTGGCCGTTGTGCATGAAGCTCCAGCGGCCGGAGACGAAGGGATGGCAATTGGCCCGGCTGGTGCCGCCGCCCGTCGCCGCACGCACATGGGCGAGAAACAGGCTCGACTTGATCTGCCGGCACAGGCTCTTGAGATTGGGATCGGACCAGGCCGGCAGGATGTCGCGGTAGAGCCCGGGTTCCGGCCGGTCGCCATACCAGGCAAGCCCGAAGCCGTCGCCATTGGTCGGCGACTTCGCTTCCTGGGCGCAATGGCTCTGGGCGATCAGCGAATGGCAGGGCGCGGAAACGATGTCTTCGAGAAAGACTTCTTCACCCAGATAGGCGGCCCACCGGCACATCGTTCTTCGACCTCAATCATTAGCCCGCAAACTGACGCAGGACATCGCCCAGACTCGGCCAGCATGGATAACAAATCGTAAAGGCACGGAATCGTCCTCGCCAAGCTTCGCCATCGGTTTGTGTCGCCTCCATGGCAAAGGGTTCACGCCGCGTGCCGTGCAAAAAACACACAGGCTTGTCATTGCAGGCGAGCCATGCGGAGATCGGGATTGACGTTCCTCGACCTCCGTCCCATAGGATCGCCGCCATGAAATCCGCCACCGAAAACTCTTCCGCCCCCGTCGTCGGGATCGTTCGCTTGCCGCATGCCGGCGACCTGCCGCTGCCCGCCTATGAGACAGCGGGCGCGGCCGGCATGGACCTGCGCGCAGGCGTCCCTGAGGACCGGCCGATGCTCATCCTGCCCGGCAGGCGCGCACTGGTACCGACCGGCCTCGTGTTCGAAATCCCGGAAGGTTTCGAGGGCCAGGTGCGGCCGCGTTCGGGCCTCGCCTTCAAGCACGGCATCACCTGCCTCAACACGCCCGGCACGATCGACAGCGACTATCGCGGCGAGGTCAAGGTGCTCCTGATCAACCACGGCGACGAAGAGTTCTACGTCGAGCGCGGCATGCGCATCGCCCAGATGGTAATCGCGCCCGTGACGCGCGTCGCTATCGATGAGCGCGACCTCGCCGGCTCGACCGACCGCGGCAATGGCGGCTTCGGCTCGACCGGAACCGCATGAGCAGACCCAAGCTCGTCATCTTCGACTGCGACGGCGTGCTGGTGGACACCGAGCCGCTCGCCAACCGTCGCCTGTCGTCCTGGCTGACCGAGGCCGGCTACCCGGTGAGCTACGAGGACTGCCGCAGGCAGTTCGTCGGGCGCAGCCTGGTTTCGGTGCAAAAGGAAGTCGAGGCGACGGGTGCAAGTCTCGGCCCCGATTTCGTCGAGCGCTGGTACCGCGAGCTGCCCAGCCTGTTCGAGAGCGGCGTGCAGGCTATCCCCCACATCGAGAGCTTCGTATCCGCCGTCCGGTCCGCGGGCATCGCCTATTGCGTGGCCTCGTCGGCGCGCGTCGCCAAGATGCACATGACGCTCGGCCAGACGGGACTGCTGCCCTATTTCCGCGACGTGCTGTTCTCGGCCACCATGGTCGAGCGCGGCAAGCCCTTCCCCGACCTGTTCCTGCATGCCGCAGGCACCATGGGCTTCGAGCCCGCCGACTGCATCGTCATCGAGGACAGCGTGGCGGGCGCCCAGGCGGGTCGTGCCGCCGGCATGCGCGTCTTCGCCTATCACGCCGACCCGCACTCCGACCGTGACGGGCTGTCCGCCGCCGGTGCCGTGCTGTTCGACGACATGCGAAAGCTGGCAGGACTGGTCCCCATCGCCTGAATTGGGGATTTGTTAGGTTCAAAACTCCGGACTACTATCCCTAACGTTGGTTCAGCTTGAGGGCGAGGCAATGGACAAGGGCGCGGTCTTTCGGAAACTTCACGAGGCGCCCGGCGCCTTCATCATTCCCAATCCCTGGGACATCGGCACGGCCAGGCTGCTTGCCTCCTTCGGCTTCGAGGCGCTGGCGACGACCAGCGCCGGCTACGCCTTCTCGCGCGGCCTGCCCGACGGCGGCGTCGGCTTCGAGCAGATGATCCACCATTGCCGCGACATGGCCGCGGCGACCGAGATCCCGGTCTCGGCCGACCTCGAGAAGGGCAAGGGCGACAGCGCCGAAAGTGCAGGCGAGACGATCTTCGCTGCGGAGGCCGCGGGGCTAGCAGGCTGCTCGATCGAGGACCACACGGGCGAGCCCGACAACCCGATCTACGAGTTCTCGCACGCGGTCGAGCGCATCGCCGCGGCAGCCGAGGCGGCGCGGGCGCTGAGGCGTGACTTCGTGCTGACGGCGCGGGCGGAGAACTTCCTCTGGAACCGCCCCGACCTCGACGAGACGATCCGGCGGCTGCAGGCCTTCGAGAAGGTCGGCGCCGACGTGCTCTATGCGCCGGGGATCACCGACATCGGCATGATCCGGACGCTGTGCAAGTCGGTGACCAAGCCGGTCAACGTGCTCGCCGTGCCGGGCTTCTCGGTCGCGGTGCTGGCGGAAGCCGGGGCCAAGCGCATCTCGCTCGGCTCCAAGCTCGCCACCTACGCCTTCGGCATGATGGAGCGGGCGACGCGCGAGATGCTGGGGCAGGGCACGTTCGACTTCGCCCGCGACAGCATTCCCTACTCCAAGCTGCAGGCGCTGTTCGCCACCGAACGCTGACCACGCCTCACCATCGTCACGCCCGCGCCGCCGCCGGCCGGAGTTCGGCGGCCGACACGCTCTTGTGCAGGTGCACCATCATCGCCGCGGCGAAGAGCGGGGTGAGGAGGTTGAGGAACGGCACGGCGAGGAAGGCGGCGATGACGAGGCCGGCGAGGAACACCGTGCCGGCGTTGCGGCGGCGCAGGTCCCTGGCCTCCTGCTCGGAGCGGAAGCGCATGGCGGCGAACTCGAAGAACTCGCGGCCGAGCAGGTAGCCGTTGACCAGGAAGAAGGCGCCGATGTTGACGCCGGGCACCAGCAGCAGGAACAGGGCAACGATGTTGCCGAGGATGATGATGCCGAAGAACTTTATCGCCAGCACCATGGCGCGCAAGGCAGGCACCGGCTGGCCGGGGCGGTCGTTGGGATAGTTGGTCTTCTCGACCACCTCGGCGACGTCGTCGAGGAACAGGCCGGCGACGATCGCCGTCACCGGCGCGATCAGCAACGCCAGCCCGAGCGCCAGGCCGACGCCGGCAACGATCGCCGCGATCAGGCCGAGCCAGCCGGTCCAGGCCGGCAGGGCGGGCAGCATGGCCTCGATCCACGGCCAGGCGAGCCAGTCGAACACCTCGCGGATGCCGAACCACAGCGCTATCAGCGCAAGGATCGTCAGCCCCAGCGTCTTGAAAAACACCGTGCGGAACTCGGCCGAAAACAGCTGGCTTGCGGCGGTGCGGGCGGCGTCGAGGATCATGCTAAAGTGGTCGCTCCGTGATTTCGCCCTGAGATAAGGTGCCGCACGGCCCGCCTCAAGCGCGCCACCGCCAAATTGCCGGGTAGGCAAACGGGCCGCGAGCCGCTACAGGCAATCCGTTTTGCCCACCTGACGGCCCGTCGAGACGGCGCCGCGCCGCGGAGACCCTGATGAGCCAATATGACGTGCTGTGCATCGGCAACGCCATCGTCGACATCATCGCGCAATGCGACGAAGCCTTCTTGACCGACAACGGCATCATCAAGGGGGCGATGAACCTGATCGACGGCGAGCGCGCCGAGTTGCTCTATGCGCGCATGGGCCCGGCGATCGAGGCCTCCGGCGGCTCGGCCGGCAACACGGCGGCTGGTATCGCCAGCTTCGGCGGCCGCGCCGCCTATTTCGGCAAGGTCTCGCGTGACCATCTCGGCGAGGTCTTCACCCACGACATCCGCGCCCAGGGCGTCGCCTTCGACACGAAGCCGCTTGCCGGCACGCCGCCGACGGCGCGCTCGATGATCCTCGTCACTCCCGACGGCGAGCGCTCGATGAACACCTTTCTCGGCGCCTGCGTCGAGCTCGGGCCCGACGACGTCGAGGCCGAGAAGGCCAAGGGGGCCAAGGTCACCTATTTCGAAGGCTATCTGTGGGACCCGCCGCTGGCCAAGGAAGCGATCCGCATGACCGCCGCCCATGCGCATGCCGCCGGCCGCGAAGTGTCGATGACGCTGTCGGACAGCTTCTGCGTCGACCGCTACCGCGCAGAGTTCCTCGAGCTGATGCGCTCGGGCACCGTCGACATCGTCTTTGCCAACAGCCACGAGATCAAGTCGCTCTACGAGACGTCTTCGTTCGACGAGGCCCTCGCCCAGATCCGCCGGGACTGCAAGCTCGCCGCCGTCACCCGCTCCGAGAAGGGCTCCGTGATCGTGCGCGGTGACGAGACCGTGGTGATCGAGGCGACGGCGATTTCCGAGCTGGTCGACACGACCGGCGCCGGCGACCTCTACGCCGCCGGTTTCCTCTATGGCTACACGCAGGGGCGCAGCCTCAAGGATTGCGGCGACCTCGGCTCGCTCGCCGCCGGCCTGGTGATCCAGCAGATCGGCCCGCGCCCGCGCCAGAATTTGCGCCGCGAGGCCGAGCAGGCGGGGTTGCTGTAAGGTTTCTTTTTCCCTCGCCCCGTTTACGGGGAGAGGGTGGCCGCGAAGCGGTCGGGTGAGGGGCAAAGCCACGTCTTTCACTGTTTGCACCGCCCCTCATCCGCCTGCCGGCACCTTCTCCCCGTAAACGGGGAGAAGAGGCCAAGCTTACCCATCGCCACGCCTCGTTTCCGGTCTGGCCATTGTCATCCTTCGACAAGCTCAGGATGAGGTAGTTCGGGAAGCGGGGCGCGGGGCCGTGCCTTCCTATTAGTTTAGTAATGGCGCGAACCCGCGCCCCGCCGGCAATTTCTGTTTCCGTCCGTTCCGCTTCCGGCAACGGGGGCATTAACGCCCCTGCCCCACTAGCGCATCGTCCAGCGCACCCGGGCCGTAGTACCCGGAGGGGAACCCTCGGACGGAACCTCCCCGGGCAACAGGCTACGTCAGCCCATTGCCGGAGGCGCCGGCTCCTCCCCACAGATCACCGTCGCGACCGGCGTTCCCGCGGGAGGAACTGAGGGGGATGATACGGGCAGTTCCGGAGGGGGTGGAAAAACGGCGCGGTTTGTCCACGCGGATTGACCTGAGACCCTGACCTTCCTCCAGATTTGGGTAGAGTCCGTCGATCATGGAGACGGACAATG
>VFQM010000414.1_pt1 | contig 47804 bp, 41 predicted proteins | sample 3512391 | NCBI WGS metagenome assembly VFQM01 (sample SAMN10412369, study PRJNA504923) | tailings metagenome | isolation source: Replicate 1 from Balatoc abandoned mine | place: Philippines | reverse complement strand
CGGAAGCGGCGCTGTCGGTTCAGCTCGGTCAATTCGAATACTCGATTGAATGAGTAGTGGTACTAAGACTTGCTTCCACAATTAGGCCAATTCGTCAGCTCGCAAATTCAGAGAGTTCGTGCTATGTTCCTCGTAAGGCAAAATTCTCGAGGCTCGGATGTTCGATGATTTGAAAAAGACGATTGCAGGTCTAAATGGAATGCAGCTGGCGGTGCCAATCGCCGCAGAGCCTGATATCGAAGGGTATCTTGATCGCCAATGCCCCGTAGAGGACTGCGAGTTCATCTTTAAGGTCAATCAGCGGGATTGGCAGAATATTGTGCGCGACGAGGCCGTCTGGTGTCCTTTTTGCGGCTGCGAACGGCCCGCGGATCAGTGGTGGACACATGGGCAGATTGAAGCCGCTAAGAAGGCTGCCGTGGGTCAAGTCGCCGATATGATCAACGGCGCAATGCGCCGTGACGCAGCACGGTGGAATCGGAAACAGCCCAAGCGATCCTTCGTCAGCATGACAATGCGGGTCGACGCACGGCCCAAGACCCTGCTGCTGCCGGCGGCAGCATCCGAGCCCATGCGGCTCAAGATCGGCTGCTCAGAATGCGGTTGCCAATTTGCGGTGATCGGATCGGCATTCTTCTGCCCGGCTTGCGGACATAACTCGTCGGATCGCATGTTTAGGCAATCGCTAGCGACCATTAGCGCGACACTCGACAATATTGGTCCGATCACCGCCGGGATAATCGATCGAGACACCGCGCAGAACATGACCCGGCTGCTTGTTGAGGACTCTTTGCAGCGGATCGTTACGGCCTTCCAGCGTTACGCCGAAGCTCTGTTCGCGCGCCATCCCAATCCGCCAAAAGCGCGGCGCAATGTCTTCCAGAACCTGTCCGAGGGCAGCGCGCTGTGGGATGCGGCATTCGGTTCACCCTATTCGCAGCATCTGGGGGCCTGCCAGCTCGATCTGCTCCGGCGCAATTTCCAGCAGCGTCATCTGCTCGCGCATTGCGAGGGACTGGTCGATGCCGACTATGTCGCGAAAACTGGCGATAAAAGCTACCAGCCCGGCCAGCGCCTCGTTGTCCGCGAGGCTTCGGTCCGAGAATTTCTTTTCCTCGTCGAGCTCTTGGCCAAGGGAATGGAAAAGGACGCTTGTGGCACATCGATGCCCTAACTTAGTCGACCTAAGCCACAACCGATCGAGCCATTTTCATTCATGATCTACGATCTATTTCTTCGCCGCTATCCGCAGCATATATTCTGGGGCGATAGACCGACGCCGCAGATGCACCTGCTGTTCGTCCAAGCAGCGCACATCCTCTACAACGATCTGGGCCCGCGGCTACGTCTCGACGGAACCTTCTTCAAGCGCGCGCATGATGCGCTCGCTCGCGAGGGCGGGCTTGGTAGGTTGAATAATGCGCGCGGTTGGGACGCCATTTGCGGTGAATACCTGACCGAAGCCTATGACATCTGGAACGACGGGCACGGCACGCCAGACCACTTTCTCAAGATGCGTTTCAGCCTTCTCGAGCTGTTGTTCCGGGGAGCCGAGGAAGTTGCGGAGAAGGAAAAGGCGTCGGATCCTGATGCTGTGGTTCTCAGCTGCCAGGCGGTGGACGAGCTCAACCGCCGATTTCGCGATGCCAGCATCCCGCTTCACTATCATAACGGTCTGCTTCAGTTCGCCCATGACGAGCTGACTGAACGTCGCACAGCCGAACCGTGCTGGGAGCTGCTGCGCGACGCCAAGTGGTTCAACGTTGACCGCGAGCTCAAGATGGCGCTCGACCATGCCGACGCGGGGCAGGACGATGCTGCCTTCCATGCCGCCAAGGCACTCGAAAGCACCATCAAGATCGTTTCAGACAATAAGGGCTGGTCGACTGGCAATGAGCGGGGCGCGGCTAACTATATCGACAATCTTGTCAGCCAGAAAAACGGCCGATTTCTGGAGCCTTGGGAAGGCGAGATGCTAAAATCATTCTTCTCCAACGTGCGCAATCCCCATGGGCATGGCGCCGGCAGCCATCCTGCGCCGGCGTTTAGTCCGCAGCAGAACGAATGGGCGATCGAGATCACAATGGCATGGATCAAGAATCTCATCCGGCGGTCGTGATCACACGAGCACCGTTGGCTGATAGCGCCGTTCGTTCGTCACATACTCATAAAGCTGGGTGGTTGGCATCGCATTCCAGCGGTGGCCGAGCGTGATGGCAAAGGCTGCGGGGCCAGCCAGATAGAGTCGGATCCGGGTTGCGCCGAGCCGCGCGATCGCGGAATCTACCGTCCGCTTTACTAACGAAACGCTCGCTTGCGCTGCTCTTGCAGAGGTTATCGCCTCGGGCAAATAAAGGCCCAGTACCGCCTCCGCGGCGATTCCTGCTGAGGTCTCAAGGCCGACTAACGGGTCGCGCAGTACTCCGACCGTGACGATCAAGGCGTCGTCTTCCATTCGAGTGGGCTCCTTGATGCGCCACGGCGGAGCTGGCTCATCGACCTCGGGGCGCTCGTCAGTCGACCAGCCGCCAGCGCGGGTCTGGATTTCGAGCTCGAAACCGTGAGTTGACCGTAACGACCAGCCGACCGCTAATGCTGTGCTGAGCCGGTAGGAACCGCTCAACGCGACTCTCGAAACAGCATGGCCACGCAGCCATCGCGCCGTGCGGTCAAGCGGACCAAGCAGCTGCTCGGCCCAAACATCCGGGTGTGGGAAGCCAGCATCGCCGCCCGAGAACTGGCTCGCGTCGAATTCCAGCGCGGTCTCATCGGCTTCGTTGCGATCGGACCGAATGTGGAGCGCACAAGCTTGCCCGAGTGGAAGCGGCTTGCCCAACGCCTGCTCCATCGCCCTTCTTAGGTCTGAACGGCCGAGCGGGGTGCCAAGCGAATGGCGTGCAAGCGAGGATAGCGCCTCGAACGTGTCGGCAACCCTGCGGGACGGTGCTTCCAGTGCCGGGAAGGCTTGGTCGAGCGCGGCGGCGAAGGTTGCGAGCGCTGTGGCGGCGTCTGGCAGGCTGCGCTCACTCACTTCGACTGCGGACGCGATGAATTCACCTAGTTCCAAACCATAAGTTTCGGCGAGACTATGATGTAATGCCGCATCGCTCGCCGCCATGATGTCCGCGAAAGGCGCATAGAAGGGCCGTGCCCGGCGTACGCGAAGCGGGTCCCGAGCGAGCCAAGCGAGTGTTGGCGGCAACCGCGGCGTGACCAACGCGTGGACGCGCGTCGTGTTGGGAAACCGCTCTTCGAAGCCGTGGAAGGTCTTGAGTACGTCGCGGACCTCGCTTGGCGAAAGCGCACCGGCCTTAGCCTGATAGCGTTCGAGCAGACGATGGCGGGGAGACTGGGGTGCAAAGAAGCGCGCTTCCAGATCTTCAAGTCCTTCGAAGATCATTTCCTCGAAGGCCGGGTTAGCGAGCCATGCGGGTAACCGCGCGAGGCCATCCCAAAGCTGATAGTCGAAGCCGCCTTGGGCGATCACGCCCCCCATGCCGCGGGCATCGGTCAGGGTCGGCGCGCGAGGTTTGTCAGACAACATCCATCTCCAGATTGGCCTCGAATTCATTGCCCTGCGGATCAAACACCCAGCAGGCCGCCGAAAGTGTGTCGCCGTCAAGCCGAACGATCATTAGCACCGCGAAGCTACCGGCGAAGCGGGCGTCACCCACCAGCGCCCGCATCGTCGCGACGTCCGTACCGCTTGGATGCACCGCAAAGCTCGGATGACTGTGCCATTCGCCAATGTAGTTGTAGCGTGTGTAACGATGCTCGGTGCGATCGAAAAAGTGCATCGCATCGCGTGCCGCCTGCAGCAGATCGACGATAAAGCGCGCGAAGCTCCCGCGACGCGCCTGGATGGTGAGCTCGGTCACGTCGAAATCGGACGGCGCAAGCTGCTCACCGAACAGCTGTCCGCCGATCTCGCGCTTGTCGGCCTTTTCCAGCGCCGCGATGAGCTTGGCGGTCTGATCAGCCGGCAGCCTTAGCCTCATCGAGCCATTCCCTGAATAAAGCGAGTGCGAAGGTCCGGGCCTCGACATCCTCTCCGCTGGTGCCCGAACGTCGTTCGCCGACGCTCAGCCGGATCGTGTGACCATGGCCGTCGAACAGCCAGTTCCTGCTGTAACCGAGAAGGAGCCAAGCGGATTCGGGCGGAGCGGGCACTCCGTCGAGGATGTCTAGGACGACGCGCGCCGCATGGCCGGCGGTCATGGTGACTGCGGCATCGTCCGCAACGATCGGCGCACCGTCGCCGCCGAGCATCTCGTAGCGCCGGGGACCGGGCTCTGGCGGGGCCACGCCTTGCTCATCGCACCAGGCGAGAAAGGTCGCTCGCCCATCGACGAACGGCGGATCTCGTTCGGGCAGCGCCGTCGCCACAAGCGCGCCAAGCCCGCCATCGAAGACCTCGACCGACACGAACGGGCGCTCGTTCGCGTCGGCAAGAGCACCGAGGAAGAGCGCCGTCGCCGGATCGCCAGTGGCGTCGACGATGACACTGCAATCGGCAACGGCCTCGACCTGCCAAGCGTGTGATTTGGCCGATCGCTGCCAGTTGAGATTGTTGTCGACCACGCGAATGTCAGCGCCGGGCGCGATGGTAAGAAGGCGGCGCCTTAGGCCATTGACTTTGCGGAACCCTACGTCGCGCCACTCGAGCGCGTGCCGCTCGAGATTGTCGGGGAGGAGTACGTCGCCGTCGATTAGCGTCAGGAGGCCAAGGCCGGATCGAACCAGCGATTCGGCGAGCTTGGAACCGATTGAACCAGCGCCAATGATCGCGACGCGCTTGCACTCAGCCGCTGCCGATCTCGCGGACCGCATGCCGCTCTCGTCCGGAAGCACAAGAATTCGGCGACGGTGTGTGGCGCCATCCGCCATCAGGTGAAACCCGGCAATGTCCGCCTCGCCCGTGAAAAGAATGATGGCGGCGTTCGTTTCGAGAGCCAAGCCGGCCATGTCCGGCTGCAGGTCGGCAGCTTCTACCAGCGCGGCCCGATCTGGCACGTCTGTGGGCGCAGACCGAGCAGAGACAAATACCGGAATGTCGAAGCGCCAGTTGTGGATGTCCGCGCCAGGCGGCCGGCGAACCAAGAGCCGATCCTCGGCGTCATGGACGAGAATCGGCCAGACGTCGTCAGCCGCCATCCAGCGCAGCCCCACCAAGTCGGCGGCGTTTCCTCCTCGTATCCGCTCAGCGCACCGTCGACCGATAAGGAGGGGATTGAGGCCCCAGTCATAGGCTTGGACCTGTCCGATCCGATGATCCGAAGGCGCGCGTTCGCCGCCTTCGCCCAGTGGATTCTCGGTCACGAGAAGATTGTGTGCACTACGCAGCACATCGGCCCCGGTGGCCTCTGCTGTCCAATTGTCCGGCCGCAACTCGAGGCAGAGCACACCCTGGCCATATTGATGAGTAGACCAGCGCGCCTCATCCTGCGGCTCGACCCAAGGTGGGACCTGCGGAAACTGGTCAGGATAGATCAGCCGGACTGGATAGCGCTGCCCGTGGGCCGAGATGACGGCTTCGGCGGCGAACCGCGCTTCGTCGAACTTCCATCGGGTGAACTCCAGCCAGTCCTCGTCGCGCGCCAGCGCTTCGACCGCCGCGCGCTCGGCAGCGAGCCGGGCAGAGTCGGTAAGCCACCAGAACCTCAAGCGAAGCCGCGCGGCTTGGCAGTAGGCGCAGCCATCGCATCGGGGAAGGTGTATCCGGCTGCGACCGGTGCCGCCGCGGCAAACCCGCCATAGGTCGAGGCCTTGGCCGGCGTCGCCGTGGCCTTGAAGCGATCGCCGAACACCCTACGCCACTGCCGTGTTGCTTCTTCAAGATCGTCGGCGTCCTGCGCCCGGCGGGCGATGCCGGCATAGACGCGAACCTTCTCGATGAATTCCGTCCACTGGGCGGCTGAGACCTTTGCCAAGATGTCGTTCGAGCCATCCGCGGGGTCAGGGATAAATGGCTTCTGGCCGATCGAGGCTTGATAGCCATACGCCTCGTGGATGTTTTCGAGCAGTTGAGTGAAGGCCTCGCCGTAGTGCGTCTCGCTGGTGGGGGCATGGAGCCCGACAAGCACCTCAAGTACAAAGCCTTTGGGGCGCCGACCGGAAAGTGGATTAATCCGGCGCCACCATTTGAACAGTTTCACGAGTGGCTTAAAGCGACCGCCGAACCGCGTGCTCTGCGAAGAGCTCCAGCTGGTGTGAACCGGGGGATTGGTGAATTTCCAGGTACCAGTGTCGCGGTCGGGGATCATGTAGCCGTTCCACGTTGCAACGACCGGAACGATGTCCATCTCCGCTTGCCAGGTTTCAACCCGCACCGAGCGCTTGTTAATTCGCTCGACTTCATAGCCATCGCCGTCATTTTCGAGCGCCTTGCAGACCGCCTTCAGCACTGTGTCAGGATGGGTGTCAGTCGAAAAGTTCGTCACGACGATAATGTCGACATCCGGCTGCTCCTGGCCGTCCGCCGTCGAGCGCGGGCGGATAGCAGTGTCGCGGGCATAGCTTCCCGAAAGGAAGCTAGTGACATAACGTTCCTTGAACTTGACCTGTGTGCGCAGGTGATCGCGGATACCTGTATGGCCGCCGGACGCGCGCGTCTTGGTCGTCGTGCTCGGCTCGATGTCCTGAAGCAGCTCGCTGAATCTTGTATTCGGGACGGCCATGGAGTCCTCTCAGATGTTCCCTATACGTTTCAATATGGGCCTGCTTCATTGGCCGCGCAACATCAATGCTCCGAACATGGTGAAAAGCTGTGGAATAAGATGGGCTTGATGACATGACGCAAGGTTTCTAATTGCTGCATTGAATGATGGAGGAGTTGCGCATTCTCGAAATTCATTCGGATTTTCGATTGGCTGCGATCTATCCTGTGGTGCTAAGCACTGGAATGCGGTCATTCATAAACTCCATAGATGCGAGGAATTTGTCTGCCAGCGCATAAGAGGGGAGGGGGTTTTGACCTGATTGAGCCATTTGGGCGTCGATAGTCGGCGTGCCGGGCTCACAATCAGGAGTGTGTCCCATGATCAAGTCGATCCCGCTGAACAAGCTCGTTCAGTCGCCTCGCAATGTCCGCCGCCACGGTGACCCGGCAGCCGATGCTGAACTCAAGGCCAGCATCGCAGCCCGCGGGCTGCTGCAGAACCTCATCGTCAGACCAGCTGCCAAGGGCAAGTTCGAGGTCGAAGCCGGTGAGCGTCGGCGCCGCGCGATGCTCGCGCTCGCCGACGAAAAGCTGCTCGCCCGCGATCATGAAGTCACGTGCCTCGTTCTTGAGGACAGCGCTGAAGCGGCCGTCGAGACCAGCCTTGCGGAGAACTTCCACCGCCTCGCCATGAACCCCGCTGACGAAGCCCAGGCCTTCGCGGCGCTCGTGACTGGGGGTGCGACTGTCGAAGAGGTTGCCCGCCGCTTCGGTCTGACCGTCCGCTTTGTCGAGGGACGTCTGCGTCTTGCGACGCTTGCGCCCGTTGTGTTCGAGGCGCTCGCCGCCGGAGAGATCACCCTCGATATTGCCAAAGCCTTCGGCGCCACCTCGGATCAGGACATTCAGGCCCGCGTGTTCGAGCAGGTGTCCTCGGGCTACTATGCGCCCAACCCCGATAGTGTCCGGCGTATGGTCCTGTCCGGGACAGTGCGGGGCAGCGATCCGCGCGCCCGTCTCGTTGGTCGCGACGCCTACATTGCCGCAGGCGGCCGGATCGAGCGTGAGCTCTTCGACAACGACGACAGCGAATCCTGGGTCGATGTCGCGCTGCTCGAAAGCCTCGCGGCGGCAAAGATGGAAGAGCAGGCCCAAGCTCTCGCCGCCGAGCAGGGTCTTGCCTGGGTCAAACCCACGCTCGATCCCTATGCCAGCCACGATTTGGTCGGTGGGCTGATCCGGCTTCCCGCCGAACCGGCGCCGTTGTCCGAAGCCGAGGTTGCGAGGCTCGACGAACTCGATGCCTCCTATGACGAGCATGCGGCGATCCTTGAAGACGAGGGGAGCACTGAGGAAGCCGTGGCGGCGGCCGAAGCGGCCATTGAAGCGATCGAACGCGAATGCCAGGAAATCCGCGCCCGGCCGCCCGTCATCGCGCCCGAGCTCAAGGCCGAGGCAGGAATGGTGCTGGTGCTTTCCCGCGATGGTACGCCGGTTCTCCAGCCGGTGTTCTATGGCGAGCGCCAGGCTGATCCCGCCGAAGCCAACAGCGAGATCGAAGTCGTCTCGGGCGGGGAAGGTTCAGAGAAGCGCCGGACCACTTTGTCCAAGCGCCTCGTCGACGAGCTTGCCATGCAGCGCCGCGATGTTCTGGCATTGCACGTAGCATCCGACCCCGGGCTCGCGCTCGACATCATGGTGTTCACGCTGGCCGATGCTGAGACCCACGACTGGCGCGCGCGCCCTTCGACCACACTGCGCGCGCCTGTTCCGGCAGGCCCGATCATCGGCTTCGAAGCCAAGGATGCTGCGGCGAGCAGCGCGCTTGCCGAGCTCAGGTCCGGTCTCGACGAAAGCTGGCGCGCTGGCGAGGATGCAATGTCCCGCTTCGACCTGTTTCGGGCGCTGCCCGATGAAAGCCGCGTGGCCTGGCTTGGCTATGTCGTCGCCCGGTCGCTCGAGGCGAGCCTGAACATGACCGGGGAGCGCCAGCTGCCGTTCCAGGATCATCTCGGCAGCCTGATCGGTATCGACATGGCGCAGTGGTGGCGCCCCACCGCATCCAACTACTTTGACCGGGTGTCGAAGCAGGTGATCCTCGACGCCCTGACCGATGTCGGAGGTCTCGAGCTCTCCTCGCGCTTTGCCTCGGTCAAGAAGGGCGACCTCGCGATGAGCGCCGAGCGCGTCTTTGCTGGCACCTACATCACCGAGGTTGAGGTTCGCGAAAAGGCTCTGGCCTGGGTGCCTGAGGTCATGCGCTTCGCTTGCCTTGCGCCGGATGCAGGCGAAGCTGAGATCGACTCCGCCGGAGCGGAGCAGGGCGGTGACGACGAACATCAGTCTCCCCGCGAGCTGGCCGCCTGACCTCCTCCTGACAGGCAACGCCACTCGCACCTGGTGAAGCGGTCCTTCGGCTTATGCCGGAGGGCCGCTTCTCTTTTGGAATGAGAGCAGAGGGGGCTCGGGAACCTGTGGCACTGACCGGCGAGCCCGTCGCCGATTGTCCAGATGCTGCAATCAGGAGAACCATCATGGCCTATCGCAAGGGGCAGGGCAGCGGCCTGTCGCCCGCCGCCCGCATCACCCAGGAAATCATCGCCCGTCTGGAAGCAGGCACGAAACCGTGGATCAAGCCGTGGCGCGGTGTCCCGGTCTCCCGGCCCTTGCGGGCCTGCGGCATCCCGTACCGCGGCATGAATGTCTTCTGGCTCTGGATGGTCGCCGACATGTGCGGCTACGCCTCGCCATTCTGGATGACCTACAATCAGGCAAAATCGCTCGGCGCCCAGGTCCGCAAGGGCGAGAAGTCGACCATTGCGATCTTTTACAAGAGCTACACCAAGGAGGTGGAAGCGCCCGATACCGGCGAAAAGACTGACGAGGCCCGCCGGGTGCTGAAAGCCTATCCAGTCTTCAATGCCGATCAGGTGGAAGGTCTGCCCGAGCGCTTCCATCCGGCCGCAACGCTGGAACTGGTCGAGCCTGAAGGGTGGGAAGCCGAGCTCGACGCCTTCTTCAACGCCATCCCCGTCAATCTGCGTCATCAGGGATGCGAGGCCTACTATGAACCGACTGCGGATCGCGTAACGATGCCGCCGGTCAGCCTGTTCAACGGTTTCGATCACTACTACGCCACGCTTGCCCACGAGCTATCGCACTGGACAGGCCATGCCAGCCGATTGGGGCGTGATCTCAAGAACCGCTTCGGCACGGCGGCCTATGCCGCCGAAGAACTGGTCGCGGAACTCTCCAGCGCGATGCTGGGCGCCGAGCTGGGGCTGCCGGTCACGCACCTCGACAGCCACGCGAGCTACATCGAGCATTGGCTCAAGCTCCTGAAAGACGATGACCGCGCCATCCTGACCGCTGCCGCCAAGGCTGAGGAGGCGTCGACCCTGCTGCTGAAGCTCGGCGGGAGGGTCACGCCCGAACAGTTTGACGACGCGTCAGACGACGCTGCGCTCGCGGCCTGAGGGAGGATATCATGGGCCGATCGGTCAGCTATCCCAGCGGGGCAATCGTCGCATTCACGGTTCTCGAGGTCGACGCCGAGGACGACTGGGAATTCGAGTACGAATGGCTGCGTGACGATCTGTGCGAGCGGGCCGCCAAAGCCTTCCCGTCGCTGATCCCGCATGACGGCTGGCGCGGACGGGAGGACCGGATCCTCATGCGCAATGCCTATGCGGATTTCGGCGTGTCGGTCTATGGCGGGCTGGTTGCCGTCTGGATCGTCGAACGCGATGATGGGGCCTATTGGGACGCCGATTGGCGCACGGCCCGCTCACCGCGGGCACAGCGCTGGCTGTCCCAGATCGCATCCCGTTTCGATGCCTTGTTTGGCGACTACGATTGCCTCGGACACATGTCGAACGGCGAGGGCGTCTACACCAAGCGCGCAGCTTGAGGCCTGCCAGTTGGTCACGCCCAAAGCTTTGGGTTGCCATCCCTGACTGAGCTTTGGCGGCCGCTCATGGTCTGTCGCCATGCGAGAGAGGCCCTGGGCCAGCCGCCAGTCTTGCGCAACCCGGCTTGGTCGGGCCCGTGTTGGCCTTGGCCCTTTGGGCTCAAGGCCTGCCCGCGCCAGCCCGCCAAGCCGGGTTCCCCCTGACGGGTGCGCAAATCCTGCCTGAAGCTGGCCCTGACGGGCTCTCGCTGGCGCAGCCATGAACGGGTGCGTCGGCCTCACGCCAGTCAGGAGGACTTCCCCATGCACACGTCATTTGCCGATCAACTCGCCGGGCTCGATCTCGCCGGCTTCTCGATTGGACCCGCTCCTCTATCGACCAGCGATTTCCCGGTCCGGGAGGCGGTTGTCCAAACCCTCGAAGCGGTCTGGTCCGATCTTTTCACCATGGTCTCCGGGACCGCTCTTGAAGCCGATGCCGAGGACCTTGGCTGGGCTTTCGTCAACATCTTCCACCGTTCTGCGACCCGCAAATCGACGGCCCTTGACCGGGCGACCGACGAGGTCCGCGCGCTAATCGCCACCGCCGATGGATCCGAGGTTCATACCCATGACTTCGAGACCCAGGTCGAGCGGGCACAATGCGCCGAAAGCGCGATGCTGGCGCTCGAAGAGATGCGCGAAGTTGCAGCCGCCCTGTACCTCAACGAGTTCGGTTCCTCCTGGAAGCCGGTCTCCAGCTCACGCTTCAATCACAGCGCAATGATGACCTCTGCGCTCGTCGAAGGTCGCGATTTCCTGCGTGCCCGTGCCGAGGCGAAACGCCGTGCAGCGGTGCCCGAAGGAACGCCGGTCGTGTTCGCTGGGGGGCGCACCCGCCATTCCACCGAAGAAGATGCACTGACCTTCGGCAACAATGTCTGGGCCACGCTCGACAAGGTCCGCGACCGTGTTCCCGACATGGTCCTTATCCATGGCGGCGACACCAAGAGCGTCGACCGCTTGGCATCGAGCTGGGCGGAACGCCGCGGCATCCCGCAGGTCACGTTCTCACTCGATATGCGGCTGGGCGCCCGTGCTGGCTTCAAGCGCAACGAGCGGATGCTCTCGCTCGATCCGCGCTATGTCGTCGCTTTTCCCGGCAATGGGGTGCTCGAACGTCTGGTCATCGAAGCCAAGGCTCGGCGGATCACCGTTGTCGATCGCCGTGGCCCGCTGGGCACGTCGCCCAAGGCACCGCCCGGGTGAGCGGTCAAGCATGTCGCCAGCGGATATCAGGTCTCAATTCTGTGCGACATGGATCTCGATTGGGGATCGAATACCCCCTTACATGCCATGAGAACCTGATCATTGATCTGACTGAAAGCCACAGCGCAAAGGGACATCGCTCTGCCAGATCACGCCGTAACCGCTTGACGCCGACGGTCCGTGAGCGCTTTATCGCGTGAGTTTCGCAATGAAGTAAGATGGAGGGTTCCATGGCCAAGAAGGATGAGGGAATTCCGCCGATTATTATTCCGGTTGCTCCTGTCCACGGAGGCCATGCCTCACGCAGTCGCGAGGACGCAGCGACAGAAAAACCGGCTATGGGCGATGAGCCTAAGGCCCGTTCGAACAAGAAAGCCGACAGGCCTTAATAGTCAGGTCTACGGATCGCTGATGCTTGCGATGGTGGGAGCCTGCCTATCGTCAACGGTCTTCCAATGCGCTTGCAGCAGGCCGCATTAGTTCTTTCCTTTGGCAGGGTGGACGACGGCAAACATGGCCTGAACGCAGGCCCTCATTCTGCTTTGGCATCGTCTGGTCGGCGCTCCGCTGGCACGATGAAAATACCGCTCCTGACGTGGCAATTCCGTCAGTGAGTGCACCTATTTCCGTGCGGAAAAAGTCAATACCACGATCAAAGATAGAGACCACTCGTTGGGCTCAGGTGCAAAATCAATCAGGCCAAAGTCGTCGGCGGCATGGGCAGGGCAAACCTGTTCAAGGCATCCGGCTCCACCCGGCTTCGATACAAACCTTCCCTGAAGCACCCCTGTCGAGACGCGCAACCCCGATCAGGTCCGGCCGAGTTGCCGGTCACGTCATGCTGCGTGCCCGGCTGCCCGCTCCACCCGAACCAGATCGAGGTTTCCCTTCGGTGCGCTTCGCCATGGGCGCTTCCTAGTCGGGTTTGCAGCCGGGATGGACCCGGAATGCTCGATCAGGAGAAAGCCCATGACCAATCTCGTTATCCTCGTTGGCCGCATCGCTCGCGACCCCGAAACCCGCACCACCCAGGGCGGAACCAGCATCACCTCGATCTCGGTCGTCACCGACCGTCCCGCCCGCAAGGACGGCAAGACCTACAAGGACGAAAACGGCTACACCGCCAAAGACAGCGAATTCCACCGCGTGACCTGCTTCAACGGCCTCGGCGAAAATGTCGCCAAGTACTGCACCAAGGGCCAGCTGGTCTCGGTAGAAGGCCGCATCCACTACACCCAGTGGGAAGACGAGAGCGGCACCAAGCGCTACGGCTGCGAGATCATCGCGGACAAGGTGGACTTCCTCACCAAGGGCCGCAGCTCGAACAACGAAGACGCCCCTGACATCGACGAGGACTGAACGTCATCTCGGTTGCAACGAGGCCCCGGTGGCACGCGCCATCGGGGCCTTTTCTTGTGCTTACCGGCGTTCGTGCGGCGGGGAGGGGCATTGAGCCCACACCCCGCCGCTGTAGCACTGGTCAGCCGGGCGAGAGCCGCTTGAGAGATTGCTCAATACCTGTCGCCATCGCAGCGCGGATCAGCAGTCTCAGCTGTGCAGGTTCGATCACCTCGCCGCCGCATTCGAGCAAGACATTGCCGAGCTCTGCTGCTGCATCAACGCGGAGCTTGGTCTCCTGGGCGTCGAGTTCATCGCGCTGTTCGCGCAGCTTCTTGAGCGCGCCAAGAGCGCTCGATTTGGACCTGGCCATATGACATTCCTTCTATAGGCCGTTGGTCCCCTCCGCGTAGGATCATCCCAATTCATGCGCGTGTAGGAAAGCGGTTTTTGCCGCGAAGCGCGCTCTTCTTCGGCTAACGTTGGGGGGGTCTCTCTCGCAGACTTTTGAAGTGTGATGCGGGCTTTGGGGCCGCGTCAAGGACGACGGGGCCCCACCATTTTTCCCGGGCAAGCCCGGCAAAAATCGTTTCCCCCATCGCCGCTGCGCGGCCGCTTGCGCGGTCCCTGACCCGGCCCGTCACCCACATCCTGCCGATCCCTGATGCGACGCATCGAACATCAGGAGGAAAGATCATGTGCACTTCACTCAGGTTTGCCGTTGAGGGGTTCAAATCCGATCAGGAAGCGTTTGTTGCCGCCCTCGATCAGGCTCATGCCCGGTCCTATCATAGCTACTTCACGCAATATGTTCTGACCGATAATGAGGCAGGGTACATCGCCGTTGATGAAGGTGATTATGGAGCCTTGCCCAAGGCATTGCAGGACCGGGTCATCGACACTGTACCAAGCAGGCTCAGCGATGAATTCTGACGGCCGACGCGAGGAGGAAGTCCATCAGGGCTTCCTCCTATTCTTTTGCTCATACGCTCAGGCTCAATCATTTGGCAGCGCGGTGCCGCTTGCAATGTTTCAGGCATTCAGCTCCGATCGGTCGAGTTCATCGAGGCGTTCTGGCATTTCAAGCATCTTGATCGCCGCTGCCGCAATGGCCTCCGCAATCGTCGGAAAGGTCTCGGCCGAGCTTATCGAGACACCATAAGAATAGGTGATCGTCCCTTGATAGCCATTGCCTTTGGGTGTTGCGCTCAATGTGACATCGACCATGTCCTGGCTCCCGTCTTGCGTTGCCGTTATCGCCTATGATAGGCCCCTAAGCGACCGATGACCAAGCGGCTTTTGCCAACCGATGCGCGTCGCGATCCCGCCGGAAATGAGGCGGCAAATCTCTCCATCCGATACAGGTTAGATAACGGGTTTCGACCTCGCAGTAGGGAACAAGTAAGGGCACACCGTACGCGACAGGTCGCAGCATCTATGCGGATAATAATCGTTAAATAACAATAATTAAAGCAGCATTTCCTGAGATGGCAGCTTCTCAATCAGATTTGGGTAGGCCGGAATTTGCCAATCATTTTTGATTGAGCCGCATCACAAATGGCAGAATTCCGCCATTCTCGATGTTCTTGACATGTTCTCAATTCTGATTTAGACGGAGCATGCCTTTCGCAGTGCGTTCCGGGCTCCTCATCACAAGGAGTCCGTGCATGACACGGCCAAAATCTCTTCAGGTACATGTCTCGATTGAACTCGCTGATCGGGTTCGCAGTGCGGCTGAGCGCCGCGATATCAGCATAAGTGAATGGATCAGATCCCTGTTGCAGCAAGCCTGCGACGAGGATGATCTCAAGGCCGGCCTCAGCGCCTGGGTGAAACGTCTGAACCGTCAATCTGTCTTCACGATGGTTGGCGTCGATGCGCTTCTTGCAGGCCATGCCGATCATGATCTGCGTGAACGTGCGCATCAGGCCTACGCCCGCAAATGCAAGGAACTCGGCCTCTCCCAAAATGCCAACGAGGGAGGCTCCGATGAAGCGTAACCTCGCCAACTTCACACGCGGTAGCCAGCTGCTCGGGCACTTCGGTTTCATGTTCGCAGCAGGCCTGAAGGGCCCGCTGATCATTGCTGCCGTGGTGATCTCCACGACCTCCTGGTGGACCCTGTCAGCGGCACTCACCGACTATGAGACCTATCTCATCTGGATGCGCGTATATGCTGCGATCTACGGCTTCATGGAGTTCGATCCCGACAAGCGCGTTGCCCTCGAAACGGTCTTTGGCGGCAAGATAGAATTCCCGATCAGCCTCCTCAGCACATTTCCTCCAGTGGTCCGTGCATGGGATCATATGACCGAGCTACTGGTCAGCGCCGCGTGGCGTTCAGCACTGTTTCTCGTGCCCGCCTTTGTACTGTTCTACTGGTTCGCCGCACGCTTCGGCGGCAAGGCCAAAGAACGCAAGCACGAGCGCGGCGCGCAGCTTGTCGAATTGGCGGAACTGGTCGGGCTTCTGCGTGAGCATAACCGCGAGCAGCGCAATCGTGAACGCACGGCCGTCATGGGGTGGAAGTGGCGGCTTTGCATGCCCTGGGAACTGGCGAGGGTCTTTCCCTATCGCCCGGCCCATCTTGCCGGGGTCGTCTATCCTTGGAGGCTTGAACAGAGCCACGCCATGCTCATCGGCACGACCGGTACTGGCAAGACCGTAGCCATCTCGGACATGATCGCAGAGGCCCGCGCCAAAGGTCAAAACTGCGTGGTGTTCGATCTGACCGGTGCCTTCATCGAGCAGTTCTACGACGCGCGGCGCGACATCATTTTGAACCCGCTCGATGCGCGCTGCCCCCAATGGAACCTGTTCGATGAATGCCGCACAGAGGCTGATTTCTGGACCGCAGCCGATGCTCTTGTGCCGCATGATGGTGGCGGCGAAGCGCAGTTCTGGGTGCTTGGCGCCCGCGCGCTGTTTGTGAAGTTCTGCGTCAAGCTTGTGGCCGAAGGCAGGGGTTCAAATGCGGCGCTCGCCCATGAACTGATGACCGCCGACCTGTCAGAGGTCCACGAAATGATGCGCGGGACGATCGCTGATCCGCTCACAGCGCCCGAAGCTGCGCGCATGGCAGAATCAATCCGGGCCGTGTTCAATGTGAACGCCAAGGCGCTGGAGATGTTGCCAACCGAAGGTCGGCGATTCTCGGTGCGTGAATGGATCGAAGAGGCTGCCGAAAGTCCGGCAGGGAGGGGCTCGATCCTGTTCATTTCCTCCCGCTATGTCGACATGAGTGTCGCCTCGCAGATGCTGACGCTTTGGCTCGACACGGCCATGAACACGCTCATGACCACCGAGCGGACCCGCGACCTCAAATGCTGGTTCTTCGTTGACGAGCTTGGCGCATTGCACCGCCTTCCGGCCCTCGAAAAAGGGCTGCAGACGGCGCGCAATTTTGGCGGTGCAATTGTGCTTGGCATCCATGCCTACGCCAAACTCAAGGAAGTCTACGGCGAGAACATGGCGGCGACCCTGGCATCGCTGGCACGGACCAAACTGATCCTTTCGGTCGCCGAGCGGGACACCGCAATCTGGTGCAGCGACTTTATCGGCCACGAGGAAGTGGTCGATATCGATGAGGGATACACCTTCGGGTATAACAATGCCCGGGACGCTGTCAGTCTCAACCGGCGCACGACGATCAAGCCACTGCGTATGCCCGACCAGCTGATGAACCTGAAGAGCCTTCATGGCTACATCAAGTTCCCGGAAGGGTTTCCTGCAGCCTTCATCAAGCTACGCCCAGTCAATCGGTCCAAGGTCGCCGACGCCTTTATCGGGCGCGGGGCGAACCGCCCGCATCCGACTACCAAAGGTGGAGCTCCCAAGCCGCCGCGACCGCAACCGGGAGGCCCTCCGGCGCATGCTGGATCAGACCATCCATCGTCGAACGATGATGGGGCTGGCAAATCTACCGCCCGCAAGTCTGCTGCAGAGAAACAGGGAGAATTGGCGTTCGATCGCGGCCAGCGTGGTGGGCAACGGGCCGATCGCCGGGTAGACCCGGAACAGGGGCTTCGCCTTGGCGCTGATAAGGCAGGAAAGACTGCTCCAACCCGCTCCCAAAACGGTCGTTCCGGCGAGGAGGGCAAAGCGCTTGCAGGCAAAAGCGAGGAGAGCCGTTCTGCTGCAGTATCGAAGGGTAAAGGTAAGCCCCAAGGCGCTTCCAACCCCGCGCCCCAATCTGGGCGGAAGACCAGCGACGATGCGATTGCGCAAAAGCCGTCCCTACCAGGACAACAGCCGGTGCCTGGCGCCAACAAGAATGGTGAGCTGAAGGCGAAGTCTGACGATCCCAAGCCCAACGATCCGAACACCCCAAAGGGCTTGGCGCAGGCAAACCGGCAAAGGGCCTCGGACGCTCGAAAGCTCATGATCGAAGACGGGCTGCCCGAGCGCAGCGAGCCTCCACGGGCCAGTCCCGATTTCGGCGATCTGGAGCTGTAACGATGCTGAACTGTGCCGCTTGGCCGGAGGCAGATCCGTGCTTTCCGTAGCCAACGTTCGCACGGCCGGCGGCGCAGCCAACTATTTTGCCGCCGACAATTACTACACCCGGGCCGATGCCGATCGGTCCGGGGCGTGGTTCGGCAAGGGTGCCGAAGAGCTCGGGCTATCGGGCGCTGTCGATGCCAAGACCTTCGAAGCAGTCCTGAAGGGATTTCTGCCTGACGGGGGCCGGGTGGGCAGCGATAATCGGGTTCACCGAGCAGGCACCGATCTCACGTTTTCCATGCCGAAAAGCTGGTCGCTCCTCGCCCTGGTCGGCGGCGACACGCGGATCCTCGATGCTTACGGCGCCGCGGTCCGCGAGACGCTCGCCTGGGCTGAAAAGAACCTCGCCGAAACCCGCATGGAGGTGCGCGGCAAGGAGCAGGTTGTCAGGACCGGCAATCTTGCGGTGGCTTTGTTTCAGCATGACACCAACCGCAATCAGGAACCCAATGCGCATTTCCACGCCGTGATCGCCAATGTGACCCAAGGCCCGGACGGCAAGTGGCGGGCCTTGCGCAATGACAAGCTCTGGGAGCACAACACCCTCCTCAATGCCATGACCATGGCACGATTCAGACTCGGCGTGGAGAAACTGGGCTACGAGGTCGGCGAGTTCGGGAAGCATGGCAATTTCGAGGCGGTTGGCGTGCCCAAGGCGGTGCGCGATGCTTTCAGTTCGCGCCGCGCTGAAATCCTTGGGCAGCTTGCAACAATGCAAGGGACGGGGCTTGCCGCTCGCAACGCCGCGAACCTCATGACCCGGGCGAAGAAGGAGGGGATCGAGGACCGCGCTGCCCTCACACAGCAGTGGAAGGACACCGCGGAAAAGCTCGGCTTCGATCCGGCGAAGGTCATTGGAAAAGCCAATGCGCGCAGCGCGCAGGACCTCGGCAATGTCAGCGGACTGGAGTCATCGGTTCGCAAGGTGGCCGAGCAGGGGCGAGACCTTGCCTACGCCTTTGCTGAGCGTTTCGGCCTCGTGAAAGACGATCCGTTGATACCCTCGAGGATCGGTCACCGCAGCGCCGAAGAGGTCGCCGCCATCCATGTGGTCGCCTCGGCGATCCGCCATCTGGGAGAACGCGAGGCGGCTTTCACAAAGGCCGAACTTTACCGAACAGCGCTTGGCTTTGCCTTGCCAACCGCCTTTGCCAATATCGAGCGGCGGGTCGATCAGCTCATCCGCCAGGGATACCTTCAGAGGGGCAAGGGCGCGGACCGCGAGCTGCTCACCACCCGCGATGCCATCAGTCTCGAACAGCGCATCATTGCCAGCGTCGACGCGGGCCGGGGCGCTGCACCCGCCATCGTTCCGACCGATATTGCCGGGAGCCGACTGCAGGCGCTTTCGCAGCTCAAATACGGCCTAACATTGAACCCAGGGCAGGAGGGGGCAGGGCGTCTGCTGCTCGGCTCCAACAACCGCATTGTTGCGATCCAGGGCGTTGCCGGTGCTGGCAAAAGCACGGTTCTGAAGCCCGTGGCCGACATTTTGCGCGAGGAGGGCAAGGCCGTGCTGGGTCTCGCCGTCCAGAATACGCTGGTACAGATGCTCGAGCGCGAAACCGGCATTCCCTCAATGACCGTCGCCCGCTTCCTGAGGCAGCATCAGGACCTCCTGAAAGGCGAGGCTGGTGCACGTCTCGCCGAAGCGCGGGCAGAGCTGCGCGGGACCGTCGTGCTTCTCGATGAGGCATCCATGGTCGGGAACGCCGACAAGGAGAAGCTGGTTCGTCTTGCCAACCTTCTTCAACTCGATCGCTTCGCCAGCATTGGCGACACGAAGCAGTTGGGGGCTGTGGACGCAGGCAAGCCCTTCGATGTCATGCAGCAGGCTGGCATCGAAACCGCGGTGATGAACACCAATCTGCGCGCGCGAGACGATGCGCTGCGCAATGCCCAACGCGCGGCCCAAGGCGGCCAGATCAGCGAGGCGCTCGCCCATTTAGGAGACAACGTTGTTGCTGCTGGTGAGAATTCCGCGGTGGACGCTGCGGCGGCATGGCTCTCGCTGTCTCCGGCAGAGCGCGAGGTGACATCGATCTACGCCTCGGGCCGGGCCTTACGTGGACAAGTCAATGAAGCGGTTCAGACGGGTCTCAAGGCGAACGGCGAATTGGGGCCTGGTTCAATGCAGCTCGAGGTGCTTTCGCGCGTCAATTTGACGCGCGAGGAACTGCGCTATGCGCGTAGCTATGCACCAGGCATGCTGCTTGAGGTCGATCGCCGGCAGAGGGGACAGGGCCTCGCAAAGGGCCAATATGAAGTGGTTGCAACCGATCCATCGCGCGAGCGGGTGATCCTGCAGAACGAGCGCGGACGGCAATTTGACTTTCGTCCGGGCCAGCTGCGTCCCCAAGGCGAGAAGGATCCGCTGCAGCTGTTCGAACGCCGCCAAATTGAAATCCATGATGGCGACCGGATCCGCTGGACTGCGACCGATCACAAGCGCGGGTTACTCAATGCCGATCAGGCACGCGTTGTGGCGGTCGATGCCACAGGTGTCGCGGTGAAGACCTCGCTCGGCGCAGAGCACCGGCTCGCCGCCAATGATCCGATGCTCAGGCGCATCGATCTCGCCTATGCGCTCAATGCTCATATGGCGCAGGGCCTGACCTCTGACCGCGGCATAGCAGTCATGGATAGCCGGGAACGCAATCTTGCCAACCAGCAGACCTTTCTGGTCACCATCACCCGGCTGCGCGATGGTCTGACCTTGTTTGTCGACAATCCCGGCAAGCTTGAGGCTGCTGTCGAAAGCAATCCCGGCATGAAACGCTCGGCGCTGGAAACCGTGGATCTTCTGCGCGATGCGGCAGCTACAGGTGAGGCCAAGGGAAGGGTGTCTGCTTCCGAGCGCAAACCGCCGGAACTCGACCGCTCGATCACCAAGCCATTCGAGATCGGGCTTTAGCGGCTCGCCTTCGATAGATGTCGCGCGTGAGCAATTCAGATCAGGACTTTGATTAGCCAGCCAAGCATGGCTGCGTACCCGCCAAGCACCAGAGCTCCTACGATCAGCGCCTCCCATTTAATAGCTCGCAATTTCGGGCGGGGTTCGTTGGTGGGCCACACAGCTTTGCACATGATTTCATTGAAACCTGTGCGCTGCCCGACGACATTCACGTCACGCCCGATCAGAGATGCTGCGCCAGTAGGGGTGATGAGCTTCCACTCCCCGCCATCCACGCAGAGCACGAGATCGTGATTTCTCTTATTTAGCCGACCGGAGAGGTTTATCTCCGAGCCTAACGGCATGCTGGACCCTTCCAGTAGCGGTCCCAACGCAGCACCGTGCGCGTGCGGATCAACGCACAGGACAGATCTGCGCCGTTCGGAAGGCTGCACCACGCAGCCGTCCGTTTTCCTCCTGCTGAACCTTCTGACCGGCAGGTAAGTCTGGGGCCACTCACAAGGACATGTCCGGTTGAAGTTGTTCCGCGCGCACCGCCGAGGATTTGAACGAGCGCATCGCGCGCTTGGATGGCAGAACTCTGAGGACACGGCTGATTAGTGCGGCAGGTGCCGTCAATTTCGCGGGCAGCAATACCGGCAATTCTCAGGCGGGGACCTTCCTGACACCAGACTGGCCCATCGCCATCCCAGACATGGGTCGGTGTACAGGTAAAGGTTTGCCCGGCGGCAACCACAGAAGCGGCGAGAAGTGTAAGCATTTCAATGCAGCCTTAGCGCAGTGCGCGGCCAAACCAAAGCACGCGGCCAACAATATTGAGCGCTCGCCTTTCAAGGCCGGGCCAACTTGGGAAGGTAGGATTGTCGCTGAGCACTGACACGCGTTTGCCTTGCGGCTCGATCGCAATGCGTTTGACACTCAACATATCGTCCATGCGCAGCACATAGATGCCATCGCGCAGCCGCGCCTGGCCATCTGCAAGATCAATCATGACCTCATCGCCGTCGTGCAAGGTCGGTTCCATGGAGTCCCCGAGGACCCCGATGATCGACAGGTTCGACGCTTTGCTCGAGGTCAGGCGGCGCAGCCATTTTTCATCAAACCCGAATTGCGCGGATTTGGATTCCATCTCGGCAAGCGCGCCGTGTCCGGCAGAAGCCTCCACGTCGAGTATCGGCACTAAAGCCAGTTCGACCACGGGTCCCGCACGGCGGGCCGGGGCACCGAGCACCTTCTCGTCCACGCCGAAAAACCGGGCAAGGACCGCGCGGTCCTGTTCATCCAGCTGCTTCGGGCTGCCGCGGCGAATGAATTGCTGAATGTAGGCTGCGTTGCGCCCGAGCAACCTGGAGATCTCCGAATAGTTGCAGCCTCGTTTCTGGATCAAATCGTCCAGGGCTCTACGTGCATCGTCCATGCTACCGCTCCTACCGCATCCATCTAGGAAATTCGATCCTAGACTCTAGGAAGGCTCCCTAGTAAGAACATATCAGGAACACAAGCTAAATGCGAGTCGTTGGCGATGGAGCTACTGGAGCAAATTGAGGCTTATCTTAAGCAGAGCGGGGTGTCGCCCAGCACCTTCGGCCGCATGGCTGTCGGCGACCCGCGACTTGTTGCGGACCTCAAGGCTGGCCGCCGTCCTCGGCAACGTACCACCGACCGATTGTTGAATTTTCTCATCATCGCTGAGGGACGCATTCCAAAGGATTGTTGCATCAAGCATGGTCAAGATTGATCGAGCCTTATCGGACCCTGCTGAACCATAGACATTACATCATCCATTTTGGTCGCGAATTGGCTTCTCACCGAGGCCGTCGTGACGGACGCCTGCATAAGGCGAGCACGATGCTACTACCGGGCCCATGGCCCTGTTGCGGCTCGAATGTGATGTTGGTGACCTCGCAGGTCTTGGCCATTCCATGCTCCTAAAGCGTAGGCTTTCGAGGTCAGGCGCGAGAATCTGAGGGTCTACATCCGGCCGACGCAGACAGGTTGTCCAAAGGCCAAGCAATCCAGCTGACAAGCCGCATGGCAACATGGCCTTAGAGGAACTGAGCCAGCTCTTCGTCGTTTTCTAGATTGTCATGCCAGACCTCCCTGCGCAGCTCGGCGCGATCGGAGTTGGGGCTGCTAGGTAGAAGCGTTCGCGATTGGATCACGGGGTCGGCCATTGGAACCCAGATGGCCGACAGATCGTCGCCGGCCAGCGGCTTTGCTCCGCCCTCGAGGGCACGGATCGCACAGATGCAGCAGATGATCGCGTCGATCATGTCCTCCTGGGACTTGAGCTGCTTCGGGGTCAATTCGGAGGTGCTGCAGAAGGCGCTGGCGCCCTGAAGATAGGGCTCAAGCACCGTGCCGATCGAGCTCCATTCGCCGGATAGCAGGAGCCGCCGGTGCTCCGGCTTGGCATCCGGCCAATAGGACCGCAGCTTGCCGACCTTGTAGGGCAGACGCCTGGGCTCGTCGCAAAGCTCGACCAAGGCTGGGTGCGGGTAGACTTCGATCAGGCCCGGCGTCGCGATCTCGTGGATGCACAGCGGGTATCCCGCCTCGCCAAAGCCCGCACGCAAATGATCGCTGATGGGACCCGGGCGTTGGGCGTTGGGGCTGTGAGCGGCGCACCATTTGGCCCCGTAGGCCCGCGATAGCGCATCATCCGAAGCGCGCCGTGTCGTGATCGGCTCAAGAGCCATGGGCATGTCGATGGCGACCAGATCCGGCAAGCGGCCTGCCAATGAGCGGGTCGCTTCGAGCAGATCGTAAGCCTGTCCGACCCCGCCGGAGGGTTTCTCGGGCGCTGGCCGCTTGTGCGCCGCGGCCATAAAGTGCTCGACCGATGGGTAGGCACCCTTGAGCATCCAGCCTTTCGGCTCCTCAATTGCCACCGCAATGCCCGAGGGGTTCTTATCCGTCCATGCCGCGTCGATCCCGATGACTACTCTCATCAGATGCATCCCTTTGCTGCCGATGTCGGGCACCGGCCAATCTGTTGTAAAGAAGCATCTGGTAAAAAGAGATAAATCTTGTCGGTCTCCTGAATCTCGAACACTATCACCATGATGCCGACAGCCGATCCGCTCCACCCCGACCGCCTCAAGGAAAAGCAGCGCGCCCTACGCGATGGCTTTGCTTTGCCGCTGACCTTGCGGGTGCACCGCGCGCTAAGCTGGTTGCTCAGGGCGCATCGCGAGGAGGAAGACCTCGATACCCGCTTCATTCACCTATGGATCGGCTTTAACGCCGCCTATGCCGGCGATCTCGAGCGCGCGCTTGAAGACGACGAAGGGGAGGGTGGCCGTCCAGGCGCTGCGACTGAACGCGAACGCTTTGATGGCTTTTTCCACGATCTCGTGAGGCTGGATACCGACGGCCGTCTCTACAAGGCGCTGTGGACGCGCTTCCCGCAGGAAATCCGGATCCTGCTCGACAACCGCTATGTCTTCGCACCGTTCTGGAAACACCATGGTGGCCTGCCGGGCGGGGCAGGGTGGGAAATCACGTTCGAGGCTGCAAAGCGCGCCGCCAATGCAGCACTGGCGGCGGGTGACACGCCGGTGGTGCTCTCGATCCTGTTCGACCGGCTCTATGTCTTGCGCAACCAGCTGCTCCACGGCGGCGCCACCTGGAACAGCGCCGCCAACCGGTCGCAGGTGCGCGATGGCGCTGCGATCCTTGGTCACCTGCTGCCCCTGTTCATCGACCTCATGATGGAAAACCCCGACGAGGACTGGGCGATGCCGATGTATCCTGTCATCGAGGAATGAACGACCAATTCTGTCGTAATGGGCTTTTAGGAAACGCGGCATGACGCAAACACGAAACCGCCGTTTCGGCCTCTCCAAATCCAAGATCACCGCCTTCGAGCAATGTCCCAAGAAGCTGTGGCTTGCCACGCATCGCCCTGAGCTCGCAGAGCAGGACGAGGGCGTCGAGGCGCGCTTTGCCACCGGCAATGCGGTGGGCGAGATCACCTGCGCGCTCCATCCGGGCGGCGTGATGGTCGATCCGCCGTCGCTCTCCGAAGCGCTGGCCAAGACTTCGGCGCTCATTTCTGGCGGGCATCACGGCCCAATCTTCGAGGCGACCTTCGAGCATGACGGCGTGCTGGTGCGCGTCGATGTGCTCGAAAAAGTCGAAGGTGGGGGCTGGGCGGCGGCTGAGGTCAAGAGCTCAGGCAAGGTCAAGGATTACCATCGCGGCGATCTGGCTACGCAGGTCTGGGTGATGCGCGAGGCGGGGATCGAGCTGAAACGCGCCGCGATCCGCCATATCGACACGGGCTTCGTCCTCACCCGCGAGGGCGATTATTCCGGGCTGTTCACCGATGCCGATATGCTCGCGGAACTGGAGGGGACCATTGCCTCCCGCCCGGCGCTGGTGGCCGATGCGCGCGCCACGCTCACCGGCGAGGAACCCGAGCGTGAGATGGGCGATCATTGCAGCGCGCCCTTCGCCTGCGAGTTCGCTGCCTATTGCAGCCGAGACTTGCCGCAGGGGCCGGAATGGCCAGTCACCGTACTTCCCTATGGTGGCGGCAAGCGCTGGCTGGAGCGCGGGGTCGAGGATTTGCTCGAACTGGCGGAAAGCGACCTCAACGATCGCCATGCGCGCATCCTTGCCGCCACCCGCGACGGCATCCCGTTCCACGACGCGGAAGGGGCGCGCAAGGCGATGGCGGGATGGGGCTGGCCGCGCGCCTGGCTCGATTTCGAGACTGTCGCGCCGGCGGTTCCGCGCTGGGTGGGCACGCGCCCCTATCAGCAAATCCCGTTCCAGTTCTCGCTCCACCTCGAGCGGCGGGGCGGGCGCATGACGCACCACGAGTTCTTGAGTTGCGACGGCAGCGATCCGCGCCGCGCATGTGCTGAGGCATTGGTGGAGCATATCCCCGCGGGTGCGACGATCATTGCCTACAACGCGGCCTTCGAGCGCAGCGTGTTGCGCGATCTGGCAGCTTCATTCCCCGATCTCGCCCCGCGCCTCGAAGCGATGGCTGAGGCGACGGTCGATCTCCTGCCGGTCGCCCGCAATCATTGGTACCACCGCGACCAGCGCGGCAGCTGGTCGATCAAGGCGGTGCTCCCGACCATCGCCGCCGAGCTAGACTATGGTGAGCTCGAAGTGAAAGACGGCGGCGATGCGCAGGCCGCATGGTTCGAGGCGGCCGACCCGGCCTGCGACCCTCTGCGGCGTGAGGGGTTGGAAGAGGCGCTGAGGGCTTACTGCGCGCGCGACACTTGGGCGATGGTTGCCGTTGCGCGTGCCTTGGCTGGACGCCAAGCGAACTAACGTCAGAGACGAAACAAGATCTGGAATGGGTCTTGGAACATTGATGCTGGCCACCTGAGACTTTGAGGGCATTAGCCCGCCAGTCAGGCGATCAACCTCATCCGATCAGCGGCTTCCGCGAAGTATTGCAGCGCGCCTACGATCTCTTCCTTGCAGGTGGTCGGCCCCGTGCTGAGGCGAACAACCTCAGAAGCTTCGATCGCGTTCAACCCTATGGCGCGCAAGACGTGGCTCGGTTCAGGAATTCCGGAAGTGCAAGCAGAACCACGGGCCAAGGCAACATGTGGCTGTAGAAGTGCGACGAGCCTCTCCGCGTCAACACCTGGAACCCTGATGCATAGGTTGCCGGGATGACGGTTCTCATGGCCTCCCACTAGCTCCAATTGGGGGAATATTCCGAGCAATCCAATGAAAAGTGTCTGCGTTAGAGCTGCCCATTCGGCCACCGTATGCTGATCCGGTAGCAGTCGGCAGGCATGACCAAGGCCGCCGCAAAGTGGTGTCGGAAGTGTGCCGGCCCGTAGGCCACCTTCCTGGTCACCGCCGTAAATCAGCGGTCGCAGCTGGGGCCTTACATCGCGACTAACGTAAAGTGCGCCGATGCCCTTCGGGCCGAAAGCCTTGTGTCCAGAGATGCTTAGGAGATCGACGCCAAGATCTAGGACATCGATGGGCATCCACGAGAGCGCTTGCGCCGCATCGGTATGCAGGAGGGCTCCGGTCGAGCGGCAAAGCTCTGAAATCGTCTTGATTGGCTGGACCGCTCCCATCTCGTTGTTCACGAGCATTACCGAGACGAGCAGGGTTCGGTCATCCACCAAACCTGAAAGAATGTCGAAGTCGATCTGGCCGTTTCGATCAACAGGAGCGATAACCAGCTCGGCGCCCTCGGCACACAACTCTCTCGCCGGTGCGAGAACCGCCTTGTGCTCAATTGCGCTTACAATGACTTTCGTCCGCCGGGGTGATGATCGCTTCAAACCCAAAATCGCGAGATTGTTCGCTTCCGTGGCCCCGGATGTGAATACAATCTCGTCGGTGTCGGCATTGATCGCGCTGGCCACGTCTGCGCGAGCGTCTTCGATGGCGTCGGCTGCCGACCATCCTGCTGCGTGGTCGGCGGCGTGGGGATTGGCATAGCAATCCGCATATAGTGATCGCATCGCCGCGACGACTTCAGGGTGGGTCGGCGTGGATGCCTGATGGTCGAGATAAATCACACCTACCTCATAGTGTTCGCCATGCGTTCCAGTCAGGCAAATCGCGAAAGATTAGCTACTGGTGATTGTCACCAGTGACCATCCTCGCTATCATCACTGGTGAAATTGTCCAGTGATAAGGAAACCGGTGCATGCGAAGCCTCTTGGACCGAGAAGGCATCAAGCTTCAGGTGGCGGGGCATGAGACCTTCCCCTGCCGCTATGGATGGCTGAAAAAATCCTACGATGCTGTTTGTGAAGAAATATCGTCTGTTGGTGAAGACCGGCAGCAGGCGTTTTCCCCCAACGTAGGGATTGGAAAGTTCGGCGTTGGCAAGAACATGGTTGCCTCGATGCGGCATTGGGCTCTTGCTTGTGGAGTTCTTGCCCCCTTGGGCGAGCGTGTCGGACGATTGGAATTGTTGGAGCCCACATCGCTTGGTCATTCGATTTTCGGCGGAGGCGACCCCTATCTTGAATTGCCTGCGTCGCTTTGGCTGCTTCATTGGCGGCTTGTTGCGACCCCTGGCCGTGCCACAACCTGGTACTTTGCCTTCAATGAATTCAACGATGCGATCTTCACAAAGGACACGCTGGCATCGCGTCTCTGGGCTAGGCTCGAGGAGTTACGCGAGATCGGGCGACTTGCGAACAGCCGCATTGCGAGGGGCACGGTAGACCGCGATGCCGAATGCTTCGTTCGGACCTATGTGAACAAAACCGTGCGCCGGGGGGCAATCGAAGATGGGCTTGAAAGTCCGTTCGCGGAATTGGGGTTGATTGCTTCTATGGCTGGAGGTGCGCTGCAATTCCGCCGCGGACCAAAGCCCTCTCTGCCTGATGAGGTGTTTGCCTTCAGTCTGATAGAGTTTTGGCGTTCGCAATTTCTGACTCGCGGATCCCTCTCCCTTGAAACGATCGCTCACGATCCGGGCTCGCCGGGCCGTGTCTTCCTTCTTGATGAGGATTCCCTCGTCGAGCGTCTTGAGCGGATTGAAAAATACACATCTTCAGCACTTGTGTGGGACGAAGGCGGTGGTCTGAGGCAAGTGTCTCGCCGCGCTGAGCTCGATCGCGTCGATGCGGACGGCTTGGTTTCGCGTATCTACACCTCGCTGGAGGAAGCCGCATGAGCAAGACTCTGTCGGATATCACTCGTGTTCGCCGTCGTTTTCAGCGCTCTATCCGATTGGGCGATGACGCTGGAGCTGCTGCGGGCTTTATCTGTACCGCGACTGCCGCGCAGGCCTTGAAGACGACAATTGAGCACGTGTCGGGCCTTGGCCATGGGGCCTTCACCTGGACAGGACCCTATGGCTGCGGGAAATCGAGTCTTGCGGTCGTGCTCGCCGCTGTTCTGGGGCCCGACGGGCCTGACCGCGACGAGGCGCTCAAGGTTCTGCCGTTACAACTTCGTGAGCAGATCATGGAGGATTTGAGGTGGGCGCCGCAGGGTTGGAGCACCATCTCGATTGTTGGCTCACGCGCTGATACAGCCGCAGTGATCACCGCCGCCCTCGATGAGGCTGGGATCAAAAAGGGTAATAGCCCAATTGAACGTCTTGTTGCCGAAGCCAAACGTGGCATCGGCACTCTGCTCGTTATCGACGAGATGGGCAAATTGCTTGAACACGCGGCCTCCGAAGGTGGAGATGCTTTCTTCTTCCAAGAATTGGCAGAAGCAGCATCTCGGTCGGATGGTCGGCTTGTGGTTGTCGGAGTACTTCACCAAGCTTTCGACGACTATGCCTATAGGCTCGCCCGCGAGACACGCGAAGATTGGCTGAAGATACAAGGGCGCTATGTCGATGTGCCGCTGAATCCAACTGGCGAAGAGCAGATCGAATTGCTTTCGCGAGCTATCGAATGCGACGCTCGGCCGCAGGCGATAGCTGGCATTGCTGATGTTGCTAAGGCGATGGGAGGGACGCGTGGTGGCGCTGAGGCAGTTGAGCAGCGACTGGCATCATGCTGGCCTCTTGGGCCTGTTGTCGCGTGCCTGTTGGGGCCTCTCTCGAGGCGACGGTTCGGGCAGAACCAGAGAAGTCTCTTCGGCTTTCTCGGTTCCGCAGAACCCTATGGTTTCCAAGACTTCCTCAGTTCGACGTCGGCGACCGAGGGCACCACATACGACTGCGATTGGCTGTGGGGCTATCTGAGGGCTAATCTGGAACCATCGATCATGGCGTCGCCTGACTCCCATAGGTGGTCTTTGGCCCTCGATGCCATCGAACGTTCAGAGGCGGGCGGCGCAAGTGATGCTGAACTATCTGTTCTGCGAGCGGTCGCCCTTCTGGATCTGTTCCGTGACCGGTCTGGTCTGGTCGCATCAAACAAAGTGCTGGCCTCTGCACTGCCGAAACTCAGCGAGCATGAAATTAGCGTTGCACTCGAGGAATTGAAGAGGCGATCGGTTGTCATCTACCGCAGGCACCTTGGCGGCTTCACGCTCTACGCTGGGTCGGATTTCGACGTCGAACAAGCAATCGAAGATGCATTGGGCGAAATTGTCGGCTGCGATTTTTCGAAGCTGAGGGGTAGCGGCGTCCTGGCTCCCATCCTCGCGAAGCGCGAATATCACGAAACTGGCGCGATGCATTGGTTCGAAGTCGATATCGCGACCTTGGCAGACGGATCGAAGCGGATATCTGGGTTCCAAGAGGGGAAGGGCTCATCCGGTTTGTTCCTTCTTCTCGTCAACGAAGACGGCGAAAGCCCGGGTCAAGTCCGGCGGATACTCGATGGTCTTGAGAACGAAGTCGGAGACCGTCCCATAGCGCTCGGGCTCTCGAGCGACAGTTACATGCTGCGAGAGTTGAGCCGCGAGCTCATCGCTCTCGAAAGGGTGCAAGTGTCGCGTCCAGAATTGAAGGGCGACGCGGTCGCACGTCGGGAGGTGGCTAGCAGACTTGTTCGCGTTGCCGGGGAACTCGAGGACCGGGTTCGCCATAGTTTCTCAACGATCTCTTGGCGCATTCCGGCCCTGCCTTCCGATGCCGCAGCTTCGACTGGGCGAGCCAAGGATTTGTCGGTTATCGCGTCACGATTGGCTGCTGAACTGTACAGCAACGCTCCGCGGATACGAAATGAGCTAGTCAACCGAATGAAGCCATCTTCGAATGCGGTGGCGGCAACTCGCGCCTTGATGAACGCGATGATCACGGCGCCCGATGAGCCCAGCCTCGGAATCCAAAAGTACCCTCCCGAAAAGGGACTCTATGTTTCCCTGCTTGGGAGCACTGGGCTTCATGCCGAAGATCAGGCCGGATCATGGTCCTTGCGAGAGCCGACAGCCGCAGCCGGGAACCTTGATGCGCTTTGGGAGGAGGCGGATCGGCTAGTGGAGGGGGCAGGAACTGAAGGTGTTGGTTTGGACCGACTGTTTGAAATCTGGCGGGTGCGCCCCTTTGGCACGAAAGACGGTCTTCTCCCAATTCTCGGGCTTGCGTACCTCCTGACGCGGCGGGAGAAGTTGGCGCTCTACCTTGACGATGGCTTCTGCTCGGACATTAGCGATCTCTTCGTTGATAGGTTGCTTCAGGATGCGTCCAGTATCCGATTGAGATACAGTGAAATTTCGGAGCGTGATGCCGCCATTCTTCGAGCGGTGGCAAGCGCGATAGAGGAATTGACAGGCGATGAGATCGTCGCGGCCGAACCTCTGCTTGTGGGTCGAAAGCTGGTCGCCCTTGTTATGGAGACACCTGGCTGGGTCCGCCGAACCACAAGCCTCTCTGCCGCCGCCCGAAAGGTCCGCGACTTGGCCATGTCGGCACATGATCCAAATAAGTTCATGCTCGACGACATACCATCACTTGTGGGGGCATCGGGTCGGCCTGAACAGGTCGCTAGCGTCCTAAAAGATGGGTTGAGGGAGATATCCAGCGCCTATCCAGATATGCTGGCGGCGTTAGAAAAAGAGCTGCTTCGAGAACTGCGTGTCCAAGGGAAACAGGGTCTTGCGAACCTGCGAGCGCGAGCTGAACAGGTGACGGGGATCACTGGTAATTTCAGGCTGGACGCGTTCGCCACGAGATTGGCATCCTACGACGGCAGCATCGATGTTCTCGAAGGGCTAGCCAGCCTTGCGGCAAACAAACCGCCTCGTGATTGGGTCGACCGAGATGTGGACGCTGCACGGATTGAACTTGCTGCGCTGGCGCGTGATTTCCTCCGTGCCGAGGGTTTGGCGCATGTGGCTGGCCGCGAACAATCACGTTTCGCTCTCGCCATCTTTATGTCGGATCCCCAGAGTGCCGGGGTCATCAGACCTGAAGTTGAACTCGACGCTAGTGGGCTTGCCCAAGCAAGGGCCATTGCCAGTCGCCTACGCGAAGAGATTACAGAAGGCGTGTCTTGGGATGTTGCGATCGCGGCAGCTGCCGAACTCGCCTCCCTGCTGGCAAACGAAAATATGAAATTAGCCAGCAAGGAACCAATGCCAATATCTCCAATCGCTGCAGCTGGAGGAGCGTGATGAGCAGAAAACGGCATGTGCTGGGCCTGTCAGGAGGCCGTGATAGCGCCGCACTCGCTGTTCACATGGCGCAGACGCGCCCTGAGATCGAGCTGGAATACTTCTTCACTGACACAGGCAAGGAGCTTCCAGAGGTCTACGAGTATCTTGGGCGGTTGGAAGGCTTCCTCGGAAAGCCCATCGAGCGGCTGAACCCGGATCGTGATTTCGATTTCTGGTTGAGGCAATACAAGTCCTTTTTGCCAAGCCCTCGCACTCGGTGGTGCACAAGACAGCTGAAAATCCGACCGTTCGAACAATGGCTTTGGCCGGCGCTCGACAGGGGTGACGAGGTGGTAAGCTACGTGGCGATCCGCTCTGATGAGAATTATCGTGAGGGATACTCTTCCACTCATCCCAACCTTTCAGTCTCTCTACCTTTCAGGGATGAAGGGATCGACAAGGCTGGGGTGATCGACATCCTTGAGGCTAGCGGGCTTGGTCTTCCAAGCTATTATGAGTGGCGCTCGCGTTCCGGCTGTACATTCTGTTTCTTCCAGCAAAAAATCGAATGGGTCCGCCTAATGGAGCGGCATCCCGAGAGCTTCGAGGAAGCGAAATCTTACGAGAAGAATGCCATCGAGCACGGCTCGCCCTTCACCTGGAGCCAAGGTGAGTCGCTTGAGGAGCTCGAGAGGCCGGAACGCATTGAACAGATTCGAGAAGAGCATCGCAAGCGCGTGGAACGGGCAAAGGCCAAGCGGATCCGCAACCCGCTTAGGTCGGACGATAGCGAGATCGACATCGATGAACTCTACGGCCAAGCGAAAGTCTGTCTTTCCTGCCACAAGTAGGGGATCACAATATGATACATTTGCCGCTCCTCGCAAAATCGTGCCCGATCAAACTGCAAGGTGCTCCAGTCGATAACGTCGAAGCCATGGCATTAGGGGCTGGATGGAAGTGGTAGGGTAAAGCGAATTTTGGGCGAAGTCAGCCACCCGCCCGAGCTCATTCTTGAGAAAATCGCTGGCATCCTGCGATGATGACACATACTCCTCTGGAAGCACTACGACAAAGTCATAAATCTTTGCGTACTCCTTTCCCTCAGATTTACGCAGAATACGACCACGTCTTTGAACAAACTGCCGGGGATTTCTGGAGCTTGCCAATAAGTAGGCTGTTCGACACGCAGGAACATCGATCCCTTCATCCAAGCATCGAATGGCAACCAATGCTTCAGTCTCTCCTTCTTTGAATCGGCGCAGAATTTCACGTCGCTGCGAACGATTTTCTTCCGACGTAAAGGGAGAGACCCTCACGCCTCTCGTTCCGAGTAATTGGGAGACTGCGTGACGTTGCTTGACCGAAAGGTCATCGGCGCCTTCGGGGTCGTCGTCCAATTCGTCCGTCTCAATTTGAGTGCGACCGTCTCCACAATAGAAGAGAGAATATGGATCGACTCTCTTCTGCTCTTCAAGCAGATTGCTCAAGGCAGGAAGTTTGTTTGTGGCCGACCCAATCAGCCTCGATCGCCGCATCAAAAGCGAGGTCAACCTTTGATTCGCCTGTTTGTCCTTCGAGCCTTTAGATTGGACAAAAAGTCTTGATATCTGGTCGCTCAGTTCAAGGTACTCCGCCGACTCAGGCAATGTCAGCTCAACTGGTATCGGGTGATACTCGTACGGTGTCAGAACGCTATCACGAACAGCATCCGCTAGCGTGTAAGTGAATACGGACCTATCGTAGATTGCTCGGAGCCTATCGTTCCGTTCTTCATCAAGGTAATGAAAGGGTGTGGCAGAGAGTCCAATCCTGAATTTGCTGCTAGGAAGCATCTTCTCCACATAACCTTCAGAGCTATGGTGGTGGCACTCATCGCCAATAAAGATCAATCTCGATGGATCTAGCTGGTTGGCTAGGTCCTGGAAATGCTCTGTCTTAAGAGTCTTATTGACCACGACAATAGCCAAAAATTCCTTCTGCTGGCCTCTATTTCGATTGAGGTAGGACTTAAATTCGTGCTCCCAGTCGGCGCGCGACCCGTAGCATTGTAGTGCATGGGTGTTGAAGATGGCCAGCTCTCTACACCACTGATCAGCTAAGTCCTGATAGGGAACCGCGACTACGAGAGCCATTCCCTCATTTTGTTCGATCAGGCGCGTTGCGGCATAGAGCGCGGTGACCGTTTTGCCAGCACCCGTAGCCAGCTCTAAGATGCCGTTGTATGAGTTGGAAGCCCATGAACGGATGGCCGCCATTTGATGGTCGCGCATCTTAAATGGCTTGCCATTGAAGCTTTCAGGAACTCCCGGCCGGGATCGGAGTGCACCAGAGCGGCTAAGGAAAAATTCTCGTACTTTCTCGTCTTCAGCTTCAACCGTTGGCTTCTCGGGAAACTGCTCCGAGACAAAATTCAGTCCTGCTTCTAATGCTTCCGGGATAGACGCCACTATCGTCGAACTCCCGGTATTGCCTGACCAGAGTTTGTCAAAAATCCTCTGATGATTCTGTACGTACTCGCCTTGCCCTTTTTTCCATGATTTGAATACGGTAATTTCCTCAGAATTAAAGCGGGGATCAAGCGCACTGATTGTTTCATTCATGGACCCGCTGAAGCTCACGGCGTCACCGAAGCGATCGCGCAGAATTCCGATCTTCTGATGGAAAAGCCCCTCAGGGCGAATTGCCACCTTCATTTCCAGTTTTCCGGCGTTGAACAGCCAGGCGAGCATGCGGATACGATATTCGAGCAGACTCCCCTTTTGCTCATTCATCATTGCTTCAAATGAGGGAACCTCAGTCCCCTCCCAAGGGTCTAAAGAGCTATGTTGGATCGCTTCGAAGTCTGCAGCCGACACGAGCTTCCCGAAGATCAGCTCGACCTTCCCATCGCGTTCTATGATTTGGGACAGAGCCGTCGGTGTGTTGAGCAAAACCGCAAGGGAAAAATACCCTACTGCCCTCTGGTAGCTTACGCATGCCGATAGCGAGGGGACGAAAAAATCGGCGTAGATGTCGTCAATTTCCGATGTGTAGCTCGTTTGTAATTGAAGCTTTCGGAGCATCAGAAATCCGGGACTATGACTTCTGGAGTAGCGGAGTTCTCGTGCGGTTTCACCCCAATGGATTGAAGACCTCTCCAAACCGCGTCCTCGACGTCGATGTTGGCATGGCGGTCAATCCATGCCTGAACTAGCTCAAGGCCACCGTTTGCGTACTCCTCATAGATCTTCACACAATCGGCTTCTCGGTCGGGGCGTAAGATGTCTGAATTGCCTGAGTCCGCTAGGGCGAGAGCAAAAAGCAAATCAACGGCGTCATTGGTCTGGTACTGCGCCCCGGCAATGTCCTCAGTCCCGATTGAGCTGCTCAGGGGTTTTTTCCTTCGCTCCTTGAAGCCGAGTACCGCACAAAACGTGAGGGCCTCCCTCAAGGTGGGGAACATGGTTGCGTCCTTGCCACCGAGCTTCTGAAGGGTCTCTTCGAATTCGCGGCTGCGCTTCACGGGCGTTTGAATGAGACGCATTTCACATAACCTCGGTGATTCTTGTTCCGTCGATCTCGCTGTTGTAAATCGTCAGGTCGTATGTCTTGCCGTGAATCTCGATGTGCTCCTGCGGCTTCCCCTCGCCGTCTATTTGGTTGTGCCGCGTCAAAACATACTCGTGTTGGATCTTCGGGCCGAGCATTTCCATGACCACATCAGAAGCCTGTGACGTCGAAACGAACAAAATCACCTGTGATGCTAGCTTCGGCAGAAACTCAGCAACACCTCTTCGATAGACGGGATCTAGATGCCCAAAGGGCGAGTCCACGACAAGCGGGGCAATCGTGCCCGGCAAAAGAATGTCATCGACCAAATTAGCTCGTTCCTTGGCGTATTTTGCGATCGCTCCAGTGAAAGCCAATCCGAGAAGCTGATTTTCACCCGTGCTCTTCGCCGCTTCGGTTCCGCGCTCATCGGTAAGCTTGAGCTGATAATTCTTGTCGAGGGTGACTTTCACCGACTTCCGCATGACGCTTTGGACGATCGCATCGATCTCACTTTCAATGCTGGCTCGTGCAGCTTCCTCTTCCTGCTGAAGCCGACCATTCAAACGAGAAGTGAGGACTTCTGCTAGTCGCGCACGCCTTACATATCTCTTGGCCGCTTCCGATTTTTGGACGAGTTGGTCTCGTTGAGCTTCAAAATCCCGTTTCTGCCTTTCGAAAGCGATGATCGAACCTTGGCAATCGTTCCGTTGACGTTCTGCCTGCCGCTTTTGGTCCTTCGCTCGCTCGCGAGCAGCTTCTTTAGCCGCAATGTCGTCAATTGGGTTGCTCGCTAGTTCTCTCGAGATCTCTTGAAGGTCAGCATCCAGTCTTTGTATCTCGCCCTCGAGACGCCGGAGGTCCTCTTGGTTGCGTTCAAAATCACTCCAAGCGCGCTTGCTTTTCTCGACTAGCGATCCAAGCGCTGTGTTCGTAGTCATCACGCGTGACATGACCACTTGATCTCCTGCGGTTTCCAGGAGGGCCTTGATATTCTCGTATTCGGGGCTGCCTTGAGCGATGGGGCGACCGCAGACACAAACCTCATCCTCCAAAAGCTCGTCTACGAACTTTTGATCATAGGGCGCCGGCAGCCGCCCCCGGGTGTCCTCGCTCTTGATTACGTTGCCAGCCTCTTCGACCAGTTCTTCTGCCAATACCGAAGTCGCAAATGTGCGCATCCAACTGTCAGCGCGCTGTGTAGCCTTTGCTTTTTCGCTCTCTTTCAGACGAATGTCAGCCTCGATGCGTGCCCGACGCGCTTGGGCCTCCTTTGCCGGCTTAGCCCCCGCGAGCTCCAAATTCAGGCGCTGAATGCGGTCTTCTGCGGCTTCAATCTCTTGGTCGAATTTCGTGATCTGATCACGATACTGCGAGATCCTTGTCTCGGCCTTCTCAATGGCCGTTTCGGCGGCCCGTGCGTCATCGCTCGTGTTGTCGGAGGCTTGCCGCTTGTAGTCGGCCATTACCTTCGACAAATCTTCGAGCGCCATTCGTGCAACTGTTGAGCCAAGAATCCCCTTCACAGCTTCGCCGAATTTTTTCGCTCCGCTTGCACCCGTGTAGCGGCTCGTTGCTTCGCCATAAAAAAAGAAATGGGGAGCCATCTCCTTAGGGATGACGGAATTTATGAAGCGATCAGGGCGGTCTTTGGAGCTAGGGATCTCTGCGCCATTATCGATTTCGCTCAATCGAAGAGGTCTGGTTTCTCTGCGCGGTTGATCATACGTTCTAGAGGCACGATAGGTTTTACACTCATGCGTGAAATCAATCTCAATAGTTGTCGTTGTAGCGCCGTCTTTTTGCGCAGCAAATTTATTGACGAGCCGCTCTGGGTCTTCAAACTCGCTCGGCGATGGGAGAATGTCAAAAAAGCACCAATTGATCGCAGCCAAGAGACTGGTTTTCCCAACCCCGTTCTCTGCCCTTATGAGCGTAACATTCTTCTCAGGGTCGGTAGAGACGAAAAACGAGTTTTCACCGTAGAAGCTTCGCCAGTTCTCGATGTAAATATATTCGATTTGCATAATCAGAGACGATCTACGTTATTGTCGATGATTTTCTTGACCTCACTAGGGATGCCTCGGGCCGTCTCTCCATTCATAAAGTAGTTACCCCTGACCTTATCGACGATTTGTCGAATAAGTTTATCTAACTCCCTTGGATCGAACTCGCCTTTGCCGCTTGGGGCAGCTTCATCCTGTGCCTCGTTCATGCCAATTCCACCTGATGGATCCGCTTCGTTCGTTCTAGATAGAAACCTAGCCCGTTTACAAGAGATAAGGGGCGAATTCTCTTTACTCTAAGATTCCTAACTCCCGATTATCAAAGCAGCTTCCGGCGAGGAGCCGAGCATATGGTGCTGGTGATCGGGATGATCTGAGATGGCACGCGCGCTTGCGTTCATTGAAGCACAGTGCGGAGATCCGACTTATGTCACGGGCACGGGCGCATCTGCCCAGAGGATCGTCCAATACACCGTTGGCCGAAGGACCTTCAACAGCTTGCCGAGGTCGCTGAGCGAGTATTCGCCGGTGGAGTGCATCTTAAGGGACTCCCGCTGCTTAAGGTCGGACAGCTTCGGCAGCTTGCCGCGGAGTTTCGATAAGCATCCATGCGCGTTGGCCGAATTTTTCTAGCCCTGCCCGAGCGTTTCCTCTATGTTCTTAGGAGAAGCGGGATGAATGCCATTATGACCAAATTCGACATGGAAAGCCCGAAAGCTCACGAAACCCGCAAGTGGGATGGGCTGTCAGAGATCGATCAGGCAATCCGTGACAACCGGCTGATGGAGTATCGGGTCAAGAAATCTTGGGCTGATCCTTGGGGACGCAAGCTGACGATACTTGGCGTTTCCCTTATCGTTGCAGTGTTCACTTTTTTGGCAGGCGCGTCATTCGGACTATGGTGATCCAAAGATCACCACTGCTTTACATCATCCGCTGCCTCTGCACTTGCGCCCTTGGCGCCCTTGGTAACAGCGTCCAGGCGCGATCTCGATCCGCCTATTGTCTGGCGACCGCCAGCCTGAGCTCGCTGTACCTCATTTTGGATGGTTACTGTGTCCACCTGAAGGACCTCAGCTGGAACTCCCTGGCCAATCTGCGCGCGCCCACGCACGGCGCTTGGACCGGATATCGAAGGGCGAGAAACGGGCTGGCCTGCGGGTAGAACAAGGCGATCTTCAATCCCGTCGCGAAGTTGCTCGGCGTAGCTTCCGATGAATTTCCCCTGCAGCGCCTGGCCTTCCGAGCTGAGCTGGAAAGCGATATCGTCGAACCGCGCGGTGCCGTAGAAATCGCGATTGCCTTCGATCTCGGCCAAGCCCCAGTCTCTATAGGCTTGCGATAGGTTGAGGTTGCCCGCTGCACTGTCGCCTTCGAAGAACGATGCTTGGCTTTCGAGGCGATTGGCAAGCTCTTCAGCCCGGCGTGCCTCTACGGTGTAGCTTTGCGCCTCTGTCAGAGAGGCATTCAAGCCGCTCGCGGTGCTCGAGACTGACGAGCTAGACGAGGTACTGACGGACCGGACGAAGCCGTCGCGGGTGTTCGACCAATTTCGGCTATCCGACATTTGAGACAGACTCCCGAAGATTCGCGAACGATCCTCCGATGCTATGCCGATATCACTGTCGGTCCAGGTCCGTGTCCCACCGCCCTTTGCGCCTATGCTTCCAGAAAGCACCCCATTTGACAGGCCAGCTTTGGCTCCCGCCTCGCCACCAAGGAACCAGGCCGTAGAGATGTCATCAGCTGCCCTGCGCGACAGCCCGAATTGCCGCTGCAGATTGGTGGAGGCCTGATCGACTTCACTGAAAGCGGTCTGGATGGTGTCGGAGTTCGACGTGCCGCTGGCGCTCTCGAAGGAATTACCCTTGCTGAACTGATCTCTGAGCTCGCGGAACCTGCTCACCGCACTGCTCGTCGATTCCGCCGCGACGTTGGCATAGCTTTCGCTGTTGGCGCGGGCCTGCGACGCCATGGTCGACAGCCGCGATGTGAATTCCTGCCCCAGCGTCGGAGTGAAGGGATAGCTCGAATTTGGCAGCTGATCGTAGCTCGCCTGCCCGAAGCTCGTGGTCACCGCGCCGCTATCGCTGACCGTTCGGGTCTGCGGTGCGCCGTAGGTGAAGCTCGGGGCAACCGTGCCTTGCGCGAACTGACGCGTCATGACGCTCGAGTTTTCGAAGCTTGTATTGCCGAGCGAGACATTGCCGGTGCTCGCATCGCGGGCAGCTTCCTCCGCAGCATTCTGGCTGGGATTGAGATAGCTCGTCGCCTGATGCGAGATCGCCATGGCGCCCCTCGCAACACCGCCAGCGAGGAAAGGGACTGAGGCGATCAGGTATCCCGCCAGAAGGCCGATATCGCTGTTGACGTCGGCCATGCCGGTGAAGCTGGCAAGGCTCAGACCGTTCGCACCCGTCGCCGCCGTCATATCTGCCGAGCCCTTGTACATCAGCATCATGTGCAAAATGACGAACAGGGGGCCCCACGCGGCTAGGTAGAAGAAGCCGGTGACGTAACCTTTGAGCGCGATTGGCCCGGTCTTGGGCATCAGGAACAGCGGGAAAAGGACCGGGAACAGCGCGTAGAACAGCACCGTCAGCACGATATTGAGCAGCGGCACCCATTTCATGGCATTGCTGGCAATCGAGCCATAGGTCCGCTCGGTCTGAATGTCGGCGCGTGTCTGCGCATAGACATCGACATTGCCAGCCCCGCTGCTCGCCGACATCGAATGCATCGCCTGGCTCATCGCATTGATGGTGAGTGTCTGCTTGAAGATATCCGTCGCGTTGGCTGACACCCCAGTGAGATACCTGTAGGCGACAGGCAGGTCGGCAAACAGCTTGGCCTTGGCGACCGCCGCGGTCTGATTGGGATAGAGTTGGCGGCCGAATACCGTGCCCATGCTGTCGACAAGGCTCGTCCATTGACCATTGAGCGCCCCATAGGCTTCGCGGCAGGTGACAATGTTGGCGGTCACCGCGCCCGAACCCGCATCGCGGGTGAGAAAGCGCTGTGCCCGCGCCTGGCTGCCGGGCGCAATGGTGGCCCAGATGTCGCCGCTCTCGGCCAGTTCCTTCATCGAGTATCGGCCCAGCAGCACGTCATAGAAGACACATTGCCGGAAATGCTCATCGAGATTAGCCGCAAATTCGGGATCGGAGATGCGCAAGGAACGCGTCGCATCATACAGCCGCGCGCCATAGATCATGCCATTCTTCGAGTAGTTGAGATCGCCGGGCAGGCCGAACACCACCTCGGCCGAGCCAGTGAGATAATCGCCCACCTGGCTGGTGAAGCTCGCCATCAGCGCGAGGCCGAGCGGCACATTGCTGACAGTGGCTGGCGCGAGGCTGGGATTGAGCCGGTCGGTGACGCGCACATCGAGCCGCGGCACCATCAGGCAGGAGTAGATGAGGGTCGCACCAAGGAACCAGTTGATCCATGCGCGCCAGTCCTGATTGAAGGCCAGCGTGATCGCCGACAGAGCGAGGCCCATGACCATCACGACCTGAAGCAGGCTCTTGTAGCCGCCGTTGCCGGTCCAGGCAGCGACCGCCTGAAAGACATTGACGAGATAGTCGCCGCCGCCGACCGTGAAGATCTCAACCATGGTGCTGCGCTTTCGGCAAGTCAGTGGGGTTATTGGGTGAGGGCGCGCGTTTGGACGCCGCGCGACCAGTCGAGCGAGGCCGCCATGCCCGGCGACATCGAGGCGGCCAGAATGCTCTCGATGAAAGCGGTTTTCTCGATGATCTGCATGATCGCGCCGACCTTGAGGTGCGTGTTGGCCTGCCGGTCCGCCAGCGTCTGGCGCACGACATTCACCTGACCCTGCCACATCGCGATCTTGGCCTCGTCAGCGCCAATGAAGCTCGACATCGACCGGCCCGCCTCGCTGACAATCCGATCCAGCACCGCGAACAAGAGATCGACGCTCGCGATTTCAGCGAGGGTCTCGCGGTCATCGGTCGGCATGCCCCGGCCATAGGCCGCCTGAACGGTCAGGATCTTGTAGAGCGGGATCGAGGAGACCTGCAGGAGTTCCTTTTGCGCCTCGGTGATCGGCGTATCCTCGCGGATCGCGTCGACCATTCCGGCGATCAGCGCCGATACTCTCGGACGCAGCGCCTTCGATGCGGGAAGACTGAGCGGCTTGAAGCCGGGATCGAGGCATTTGTCCGGCTCGTCGCAGTCATAGATCAGGACATTGCTCCCACTCGTGCCATCGAGCAGCGAGGTGACCAGCGTCGAGGACGCTTCGCCAGCAATCGGAATGAACTTGCCCGGCTGGTCATCGGTTGGCGGCACATAGATGATCGTACCGAGCAGCGTCATAGCATATTCAGCGAGTTCGCGGTCGAAGTTGCCGCCCGGTGAGAAGAACGCGGACTTTTTGAGGATCGTCCAGGTGTAGTTGCGCGCCACGCCCGGATTGACGTCGTCATACTTGCCTGCGCCCTGCGCCGTGGTGCTCGTGCGCTGGCCCCTTGTGCCGCAGCCATGCTTGGCTGCCGCATAGTCGGTGAAGATGCCTTCCGAGTTTCCGATCGCCTCGCAGACGGCCTTGTCCGCCAGATCGCCCTTGGGCCAGATGCCGCCGACCAACCCTTGCGCCAATTCGCAGGAGTTGATGTTGAGGTTGTTCATGAGCTGCGCCTTCTGGCTAAACTCCTGCATGATCTTCGAACATTCAGGGCAAACCGTGTCGATCGCGAGGCTGAAGGCAAACCCGACCGCATTATTGGCCACTGCCTTCATCATCGCAACGATTTCGCTCGCGTTGATGAAGCTGAAGGACCCGGCAAAGATGTCGATGCCCCCGCAGCCGGCCCGCGCGCGGGGCAGCTGCAGATTGGCGATGTTGGTCGTCTTCTGCGGGAAGCGCGTCCAGACATTGCCGAGGCTGTAGTAGCCTGCCGACTGTCCCTCGAACGCCGTCGGCCCCGTCACATTGGCGGCGCCGCCAACATCGTTGAGGAAGGAATCCATCGAGCTTCCCACATCAGCCGCGACGCTGGACAGCGGAAGCGTCACGGCGAGGACGCCGGCCATGATGCGCTTTGTGGTCAGCGCTCCGCGTTGCTCTCGGACGGGGCGGGTGCTGCGCTTCTGGCGCGATGGATCAGTAGTCACGTCCGGCTTCCTTTGAGGTGAGGAGGAAAATGCGATCCTGGAGCTCATCAGCGCTCATCACGCCGTAGCCGATCGGGATGGGTTGGTTTTTGAGGGCGTCCCAGAGCACCACGGCGGGCGTGATCTTCGGCTCCAGTCCCATGCGGGTGCGCTGATTGGTCTCGACCGTGTAGCCCGGGAAGTGCCGCGAAGGCCCGCCGTCGGTCGAGATCGCCCGTACGGTGATCTTCCAGCGCGATGCCACGCCCTGAACGATTGGCGACATCACCTCGCAGGCAGCGCAGCTTTGGGCAAAGAAGTAGAACAGCCCGTAGCGCTGCGAGAGCTGCATCATCGCCGCATCGCGCTCGGCGCTGCGGCTGTCCTGCCATTGGCGCTTGCCGAGTGTCGAGACCGGCCGCTGCAGCGTGTAGTCGAGCTCGGGATCCTGCCAGATCGCCCGCTGCCAGACATCGCTGAACAACGAGGCACGATCGAGCTGCTCGCGCTGGAAGCGAATATAGGCGGTCACATTCGCCGGGGTCGGCTCGAGAATGGCTTTCGCCTTCAGCTCGCGCAGGGTCGTGGTGATCGCATCGAGCTGGCTTGCCGCACTTGGAGCGGCCGTCGGCGCCGTCTGCTCTGCCGGCTTTGGCCGGGTGCAGTAGAACCAGTAACCGAGCTTGCGCTCCTGGCAGTAGAAACTGTCCTGCGCCTCGACGTTCTCGGATGTGGGCTGCTCCTGTGCTTGCGCAGGGGCGGCATGGGCAACCAAGCAGGCGAGGGTGCCAAGATAGGTTGCGAGCGCGCGCGCGGCGGCCCTAGTTGGTGGCATTGGCATAGTAGTCCTCGATTTTTTGCTGGAGATCGCCCGCGACCGCGAGTTCGTCGGGCAGGCGGGCCGCCTCGGTGAACTCGGCATAGACCTCGCTGAAATCCATCTGGCTGAGATCGAGCCGCGAGAATTCCTCGAGAGTGAAGCCGCGGCATTGCTCGGTCTTAGGCTTGGCCCAGGGTTTGTTTAGCTGCTTGCGACCCTGCTCCTGCAGGATCCGCGACAGCTTGGATTCAAAGCAGCAATAGACTTTCTTCTTGGTCAGACAGACGCCGAGAAAACTGTCCGAGCAATAGGTGCCGACATAGGCGCACAGGCCCTGAGCATCGCGCTCATGGAGCAGCATTTCCTCGCGGCTGCACACAAGGCTCACCAGCAGCTGGATGCCCGGCACAAGCGGAAATCCCTTGCCTTTGCAGCAATTGAGGACGCCGAAGACCTTGGAGGAACAGGTGTTGCGAGTGCCCTTGAACAGGCTGAGGTTGTCGGGATCGAACTCGCGGCGGGCCTGGTCCATCGCATTGAGCGCGACCACGGCGTCCTTGAACTCATCATTGGCTTCGCGCGCAATCGTCTCGCACGAACCATCGATGCAGTAGACATCGGCGTCGCAGATAAACTGGTTGGGACTGCCCGGTTGATCGGGCACCGGACAGTCATAGACCCGCTCCCAGGTGCGGCACGGTTCGCCCGAGAGGCATTCCTCGCCCACCAGCGCGCATCCCGGCGTCGTATCGAGTGACTGGCAGTCCTGTGTTTCGACATACTGTGCGCAAGCGTACTGCCGCTCCCACGCCCAGCAGGGCTGCGTCACAGCCACGCCGTCGATGATCCGGGTGACCGGATCGCTTTCGCTGCAGATTTCGGTGGTCTGGCGGCAGCTATTTTCCGCTGCCAGCCCCGCGCACTGACCTTCGTCGCGGTTCGTGGTGACGCGCCGGGTGTTGATGGTTTCCTGCAACTGCACGCCGGGCACCGGGGCGGGGCAGGACATCACGCTAATCGGTTCGCCGGGCTCAGAACAAAAAGGCCGACCGGGTTGTCCGGACCATTGAAGGCAAGGGCCCGGCCGCCAACCGATGCGTTCACAACCGGCGAAGTTGAACCTTTCGCAATTCTCTTCGGCGCCAAAACCGAATTCGCTGCACCAATGGACGTAGCGGGTCTCGTTGGTGACCGCGACATTGAGTGGGATCGCACAGCTGCGCGTTTCCTCGCGCGCAGTGTATCCGACATTGCAGGTTGCCATGTAGCGCGCGCCCGTCCCGCTGCCAGGGGGCAGCGGGACGCAACGGCCCTGCGATCCGCTGACGCTCATGCCGCTGGTAAAGGCGAGCGGATCGGTGTTGATGAGATCGCTGCGCGCGATCACTGCATCAAGATCCTGGGGTGCAAAGCGTGCGCGGCGATCCATGGACTCGCGCATCGTGCGGTAGCCGCTGTGGCCATTCGCCTGACTGGCTGCCTCGCGCTCCATGCGCGCCGGATCATCGAAATAGCGTGCTTCACCTGGGTCGCTGCTGAAATTGGGAATGCGGCTCGCATCGGGGCGTGTGGTTGCAGCGCCTTGCGCAGCCGCCGCCTGTTCGCGCCCGAACGCCTTGCCATCAGCCTTGGCCGCGTCGGTGCTGCCTGGGGCTTGCGGCGCATTCTGCGCCTCGGCTGCTGGTGCAAGCCAGACGCTGAAAGCAGTGAAGCCTGCGATGAGGGCGCGGTTCATTGGTCCGCACCCTTGAGACGGACAAGATATTGCGATGCGATGCGCGCGGCCGGACCGCCGCCCCGCGCGATCGTTTCAAGCGCGAAGTCGGCAGTCACATTGCCGCTGAGGCGGTCATGCGGCGGGATTTGCGTCTGGCAGTCGAACCCGTCGCACAGGTCGAAGTCGGTACTTGCGACGACATAGGTCGGAACTGCAGTGACGTTGAACGCCCGGAACAGCCGGGGATCGATCCCGACGCTGCCAAGCTGGTCCTGATCCAGCGCAACCTTACTGAGCGCTTCGGTCAGCACCTTGGCGCTTCCCGCCGGAAAGCCGCGCAGCGCGACAACTCCGCCTGCGGCATTCACTCGGCCGATTATGTCGCGCAAAGCGGCGGGCGGCATCGACAATGACGCAAAAGCAATGAAGCGCGGCGCCTCACCCAGATTGCCTTTGGCCGCTGTCCCGGCAGCGGCCACCATCTGATCGAAATCGAAGGTTGGGTCCGATGGCTGCGGGATCAAAGTTGGGGCTGTCCGCGCATAATCCTGACCATGCGCCTGCGCCTGGAGCGCAGTCGTATCCGCTTGGTCCATGACCGCTTTGGCCCGAGTGCGGGCGGCCGCGGCCAGCGCCTCGGCTTCGCCTGCGTCCCTTTGCGCCTTTGCACGAAGGGCAGCGAGATCTAGGTCGGGCTCGGTCGTCTGCGCGGCTGCGCCTGCCAAAGCCGATGCGGCAGTCAGGCTCGCGAAAACAAGAATTTGGGGGAAGGTCTTCATAGTAGAGTCAGGCGTGGGCGCTGCGGGGTGTCTCCACCGCCAGTTTCCCACGCCTGCTCTCCGAACCGGACGTGCACCTTTCGTTGTGCATCCGGCTCTCCAGAAGCCTTGGCGAACTCGGGTTTCTTCATCCATTTGAGATCGAACCTCCGAACAGGCACGTAGCTCATCAAGAACTGCTCCGTGCCGCCTTCGGCCCAGACTGAGTTACCCGGGTGGGCAGTGCTCGGCCTGCGCCGCGATGCGATGGTCCTGCCGGGGACACGATGGTGCTTGGCCCGCAGCCACAGCCAGAGGCGCTGACGCACATGCCAGTCGAGACTGGCAAAGATACGTTTGGCCCCCACGCAATAGCGGTAATAGGCGGACCATCCCCGCAGGTATGGATTGAGTTCCTGAAGCATGGCCGTCAGCGAACGCCGAAGCGTCTGGCGCCGGGCCATTTGATTGATCCGTATCCGGAAGGCGTTGATTGGCTCGCGCGGGATTTCGATGCGGGCATGGAGCCCGTACCGCTTGTCCCATTTGAGCCGCACGCGGCACCCCAAGAACCGACAGCCCTTGGTCAGCGCGGTGATGCGCGTCTTCTCGGGCGAGAGCGTCAGACCCATTGCCTCGTGCAGGTAGGTTGCCAGCGCCTGCTTTTCGGCAAGAGCGTCAGCTTCCGTCCCCGACACGAAGATCAGGAAGTCGTCGGCATAGCGGACAGGGTAGAAGACCGTTCGACCGGCCTTGCGATCCTTGTCGCGCTTAATGGCCGCGAGCCTGATCCCATCGGACTTCAGCTCCGGGCTTTCAGGGCGGCGCACCCAGTCCCGATACCGTTCCTCGATCACGCTCAGCGCAATGTTGGCCAGTAGCGGTGAGAGTACCCCGCCTTGTGGCGTGCCAGTGTCAGTGGGGCTGTACGTGACATGCTCCAAGACCCCGGCCTTGAGGAACTGAACGATCAACCGGTTCACCTTGAGGTCCGCGACGCCGTGGCGCACGCGTTCCATCAGCGGGTGATGGCCGATATTGTCGAAGCAGGCCTCAATGTCGCCTTCGATTACCCATTGGTACGGCGCATTATGTCGGTAGCCATCAGCCGCAGGCTTACCCCGCGACTGAATGGTCACACGAATATGTTCGAGGCAGGCCTGACTGCCGCGTCCGGGCCGGAACCCGTAAGAGACAGGCCAGAACCGGGCCTCGAAGATCGGCTCCAGAACTTGTTTGACCGCGCACTGCACCACGCGATCCTTGACCGTGGGGATACCAAGGGGTCGGAACTTCCCCGGTTTGCCCGGCTTTGGAATCCACTTCCTTCGTGCAGGGGACGGACGATAATCGCCCGCCCGGAGCTCCTCGCGGAGCTCATGAAGGAATACGTCGACACCAATGCCGGAGACAATTTTCTCTACGGTCGCCCCGTCGATCCCTGGAGTACGCTTGCCGCGATTACCGGCAACCGTCCTCCAGGCCATGTACAAATTGCGGGGATCGGTCACCCAATTCCACAAGTCGCAGTATGGTTCTTCGGGGTTTTCCCGACTCCACTGGTAGAGCTTTCTCTGAACGCCGAGGAGCCAAGCCTTTGGGGCTTGATTACCAGAGTCCACTGGTAGTCCCTCCGTCATGACAGCCCACCGACTTCCTGCCCGCCTTCGCCATGTGGACGGCTTTCCCGTCCTCGGACTACTACGCAGGCTCCGCCCCACCAGCGCCCATCCCCGGTCTCCGCGGATAGCCTGCTCCGAAGCAGGCGGACGATGGTGGTTCCCGTGTTCCGACGATCAACCTTGGACCCGTAGGTGCGACGCTTAACCCCTTGCGGCTCTGGCATGCGGGCAAGAAAGGACGACCCGCACACGAATGCTTTGCCAGCATTCACCAGAAGGCAGCACACAAAGCCAACCGGTTCACACCGCGATCTCCCCACCCCGTCAGGTGATCGGGAGTTCAACTGTAAATAAAGAGGCTTCAGACACGTCATTCGCTTGTATCTCACCCTAGGTCCTGTGGTAGCCCGACCTGCGGCTGACGGGCCGCACCCGGTACATTTCAGGTCTCCTGCTCTGAGGCCGACCGCCGGAACGCGGCAAACCTTGGAGACCCCCTTCCGACCCGACTCCTTCCGTCGGGTGGGGTGGCATCGCAGCCACCGGTCAATCGTCAGCAAGACGATCGAAAGAATATGATGTTGTTCTACATACATATTTCCTTTCTGCGCCGTCACGGCGCTCGCGCGCAGCAGTTCCGTTTGCGCCAGACCAGGTAGCCCATGTCCTCGCCGATGGCGGGGTAGACCTGTCCTGCTGACATGAAGG
>VFQM010000413.1_pt1 | contig 47882 bp, 42 predicted proteins | sample 3512391 | NCBI WGS metagenome assembly VFQM01 (sample SAMN10412369, study PRJNA504923) | tailings metagenome | isolation source: Replicate 1 from Balatoc abandoned mine | place: Philippines | reverse complement strand
CGCCGTCCATCTTGCGGCGCATATAGCTCTCAAGCTCGCGCCAGATGCGGTAGCCCTTGGGGTGCCAGAAGACGGAGCCGTGCGCCTCTTCCTGCAAGTGGAACAGGTCCATCTCGCGCCCCAGCTTGCGGTGATCGCGCTTGGCGGCCTCTTCAAGGCGGGTGAGATGCGCTGCAAGCTGCTTCTTGTTGAGCCAGCCGGTGCCGTAAATGCGGGTAAGCTGCGCATTGTTCTGATCGCCGCGCCAGTAAGCGCCCGCGACGCGCATCAGTTTGAAGGCATCCGGATCAAGCTTGCCGGTGCTGGGCAGGTGGGGCCCGCGGCACATGTCGAGCCAGTCGTTGCCAGACCAGTAGACCGTCAACTCCTCGCCCTCAGGGAGTTCGGCGGCCCATTCGGCCTTGAAGACCTCGCCCTCGGCCGACCACTTGGCGATCAGCTGCTCGCGGCTCCACACCTCCCGGCGCAGCGGCTTGTCAGCGCGGATGATTCGGCGCATTTCTTCTTCGATCGCGGGCAGATCGTCCATGCTGAACGGCTCGCGGCTCGCGGGGGCCTTCACGTCATAGTAGAACCCGTCGTCGGTCGCCGGGCCGAAGGTGATCTGCGTGCCGGGGAACAAGGCCTGCACCGCTTCGGCAAGGACATGGGCATAGTCATGCCGGGCGAGTTCGAGCGCATCGGCCTCGTCGCGGCTGGTGACCAGTGCGAGATTGGCATCGCCATCGAAGGGCCGGGTAAGATCGCGCAACTCGCCGTCCACCCGCGCGGCAATCGCCGCCTTGGCGAGGCCGGGGCCGATGGCGGCGGCAATGTCCGCCGGGGTCGAACCCCGCGGCACTTCGCGCACAGATCCATCGGGAAGGCTGATCTTCAGAAGTTCGGTCATCGTCGCAAATCCGTCTCGTTTGGGCGCGCCTTAGGGCAAAGGGGAACGCACCGGAAGAGCGGTGTTGAGCGAGTTACCGGATCGGGGAGAACACCGCGCCGCCCCGAACCGGGCGGCGAGTGCTTGGGCCTAAGCCGCGCGCCGCCGCCCCCGGATGGTAGTCCGGGTGGTGGTAGTGGCGGTCGTGGTCAGCAGCTTGGCCATGCGGGGGCACATAAACCACCCGTCGTTAAAAGTCACCTCTCGCCTGATGGAAAGCCTCCTTGACATTCGCGGCAATTCCAATGTAAAGTGTCCTTGCCATTATGAATAAGGAGCTTTCCATGTCCTCCACCCTTTACGCCCTGCTGATCGCTGCGGGTGCCATCGCCGTTGCCCTGCTTTCGGTGGCCGGCATCATCCCCGCGCAGGTCGCACAATATGTCCCGCTGGCAGTGGTGCCTCTGGTCATCGGGCGTGGCCGCAAATCCTGCGCCGGCGCGGGGCGCTGAGCGTGGACAGGGCCAACACCCGCGAGGCGCGCGGTCCGTGGTTCTGGGCGGGGCTCTACTTCGCCGCGTCCGCAATCATCGCGGCATTGAAGCTGACCGATGCGATCGATGCGACCACCGCCCTGATCCTGTTCTTCGGCGCGATGGGCCTGCTGATCCCGCTGGTCCGTGCGGGCGAGCGGCGCAACTGCGCCAACCCCGTCATGGTGCGCTACAACCGCCGCTTCCTTGCCGCGTGCTTCGGCTATGTGCTCGGTCTTGGCATCGCGATCGCCATCTGGAACACCTACGAGCCATCCGGCCCGGTGGTCTTCGCCATCGCGCTGTTGCCGACCATTCCGACCTTTGCGATGATCTGGGCGATGGGCCGCTATCTGGTCGAGGAAACCGACGAATACCTGCGCTACCGCACCGTGCGCGCGGCCATCATGAGCCTTGGCGGGGTGCTGACCATCGGCATCTTCTGGGGCTTTCTGGAGATGTTCGAACTGGTCCCGCATGTCTGGGCGTGGTGGGTGCTGCCGGTGTGGGCGGGCGGGCTTGGCGTTGCGCAGCTCTGGATGAAGGTGCGCGGCGAATGAACAACCGCCTCAAGGTGCTGCGGGCCGAGCGCGACTGGTCGCAGCAGGATCTCGCCGACCGGCTGGGTGTGTCGCGCCAGAGCGTCAACGCCATCGAGAAGGGCCGCTATGACCCCTCGCTCCCGCTCGCCTTCAGCATTGCCGATGTGTTCGGCCTGCCGATCGAAGCCATTTTCCTCAGAGACGGAGCCCCCGAATGACCCGTGTCTTGCTGGCCGCGCTCGCCGCCCTGTTCCTCCCCGCCGCTGCATATGCCGACGATGCGCCCTGTCCGCCCTTCGACGTCACCGGCACCGGCCCCGATCTGGTGCTGGTCCCCGGCCTTGGTTCATCGCCCGAAACGTGGGACGGCGTGACCGCCAGCCTTGCGCAGGGATACCGCGTCCACCGCGTCCATGTCGCCGGGTTTGCCGGTCGGGCGGCCCATGGCAATCCCGAGGCGCTGCTCAAGCATACGGCGGCCGAAATCATCCGCCATCTCGATTGTCAGAAGGTCGATCGCGCCGCCTATGCGGGCCATTCGCTGGGCGGATTTCTGGGGCTGATGCTGGCCGCCGATCACCCCGACCGGATCGCCCGCGTGGTGGTGGTGGATTCGCTGCCGTTCTTCCCGCTGATCTACAATCCGGCCGCCACAGTCCACAGCGCGGGCGCCATGGCCGAGGGTGCGCGCATCGGGATTCTCGCGCAGGACCGTGACAGCTTTGCCGAAGGCCAACGCCGCACGGTGCTGTCGCTGGTCAGGAACCCGGCATGGCAGGACAGGGTGGCCGGCTGGAGCATCGCCAGCGACCGCGCCAGCTTTGCCTGGGCGGTCCATGCGCTGATGACCACCGACATGCGCCCGCGCCTCGGAGAGGTCGCCGCCCCGGTCCGCGTGATCGCCGCCGCCAACCCCTATGCCCCGCGCGCGCAGGTCGAACCGCTCTATACCGCTGCCTATGCAGGCACGCGGGACATGAAGCTGACCATCATCGATGACAGCTATCATTTCGTCATGCTCGACCAGCCCGAGGCTTTCGAAGCGGCGCTGCGCACTGCGCTGGCGGATTAGACCGTCAGCTTGCCCGATCCCTTGTCGGTGCTGATCCGCTTTGTGCCCGCCAATTGCACCGAACGCTGCTTCACGCTGCCCGTGAAGCGGTATTCGGTCGTCACCCGCGCCGGGGTCAGTTCGACCGCCATGTAGCCGCGCTGGGCGGTATCGGCCCATTGCAGTTGCGGGTTTTCCGCCACCAGCGATGATGCCAGCGTGTCGGGGGCGATGAAGGTGAGGTAGCTTTCGAATCCGGGCGAACTCACCGAATTGCCGCCGAATTCGACGCCCACCGCGGTCCCTTCGTGCGCCAGGTCGAAGGCCCAGGCGTTGTGGGTATCGCCCGCCAGCACCACGAGGTTCGCGTCCGCCTCCAGCGCGGCCTTGAACACCCGTGCGCGGGCGGCGGGGTAACCGTCCCATGCGTCCATGTTGGAAGGCAGCCCCGCGCCGCTCGCCAAGGCTGCGGCCTGGAGGCGCTTGCCGACGTAATCGGGCAGGCCGTTGCCAGCCAGCCGCATGATGTCCTTCGGGGTTTTGAGACTGCCCATCAGCACCTGTTGCACCAGCACCTGCCAATGGGTGCCCGCGCGGGTCGATGCTGACATTGCCTCGGCCAGCCACGCTTCCTGACGCTCGCCCAGCAACTGGCGATCTGCATCCGTCCATGCGCCGTCGCGGAAGGTGGCGAGCGCGGCCATCAGTGCCTGCGGGTCCTTTGCGCCCTCCATCACCTTTTCAAGCCGGAACTGCTCATCGCGGCCTTCCAGCCGGGTATCGAGCCGGAACAGCGTGGCCAGATCGCCCACCTGATAGGTCGCAAACGGCGTGTCGGCGACCGGCATCCATTCGCGATAGGCCTGTTTGGCCGCAGCCTTGCGCACTGCCCAATCGCCCTCGGCCGCGCTCTGGTGATTTTCCGCGCCGTCCTTCCACGAATCATTCGCGGTCTCGTGATCGTCCCACACCGCGATCATCGGCAGCACCTGATGGAGCCGCTGGAGATCGGGGTCGGCGCGGTAGGTGGCATGGCGCAGGCGGTAATCAGCGAGCGCGACGATTTCGGTCATGGGCGAAAGCGGGCGGTCGGCGTTCGCCTCTGCGGCGCTGGGATAGGTCCCGGCGGCATATTCGTAGATGTAGTCGCCCAGATGCACTGCAAGGTCGCAGTCATTGGCTTCGGCCGCGTGCGCATAGGCGTTGAACCAGCCGAACCCGAAATTGGAGCAAGAGAACACCGCCATCCGGAACTTGGCTGAAGGACCTTCGGGCAGGGTGCGGGTGCGGCCCACCGGCGACCGCGCGCCGTCCGGCGCGATGAACTGGTAGAAATACCACGTGTCGGCTTCGAGCTCGCCGATCACCTCGACCTTGACGCAATAATCGCGGCCCGGATCGACCGGGACCGAGCCGCCCCGGACCGGGCGGGTCATGTCGGCGCTTTTGGAGACGATGTATTCGATGCGCCCGGCATCCCCGACATAGCGGGTCCACAGCAGGAAGCTGTTGGCTGAAGGCTCCCCGCTGGCGACACCGTGGGTGAAGCCAGTCCCGAAGCCTGTCGCAGCGACGGGTGCGGCGGCCATCGCGGCCCCGGCTCCGGCGAGGGTGAACAGCGAGCGCCGGGTCAGCGCGGTGGCAGCGGGCTGGGCCGCAGGTTCATTGGCGATCATGGCGTGCTGGCTATCCCTCTCCGGTTGCGCTGCTGTGACAGTCGCATGCGGGGACAATGCTTGCCCTCGCGCCCCCGCGCAAGGCATGGGAGCGGGCATGACCGACATTCTGCACCACACCCTCTACGATGGCCGCCGGGTCGCCTTCCGCTACACCCATGGGACCGGCCCCTGCCTTGTGTTCCTGCCCGGCTACATGTCCGATATGAGCGGCAGCAAGGCGACGGCCCTGTATGCCGAGGCACAGGCCAAGGGCCGGGCCTGCCTGCTGCTCGACTATTCGGGCTGCGGGCAATCCGTTGGCGATTTTGCCGAAGGGATGCTGAGCCGTTGGCGCGACGAAGTGCTGGCGCTGGTCGCCTGCTATGTCAGCGGGCCGGTGCTGCTGGTGGGTTCATCAATGGGCGGGTGGCTGATGCTGCTGGTGGCCGAGCATCTGAAGCACCGCCTTGCCGGGATGATCGGCATCGCAGCAGCGCCCGATTTCACCCGCTGGGGCTATTCCCCCGAACAGCGCGCCGCGCTTGGGCGCGGGGAGACGATTTACGAACCCAACCCTTACGGCCCTGAACCTACGCCCACCCATGCCAAATTCTTCGCCGATGCCGAATGCCATGTGCGGCTGGAAAGCGGGATCGATGTGACCTGCCCGGTGCGGCTGATCCACGGCAAGCAGGATGCCGATGTGCCGTGGGACATCGCGATGCGCCTCAAGGCTGCGCTGAAGTCGGCTGATGTTCAGGTGACGCTGGTAGAGGATGGCGACCACCGTCTGTCGCGTGACAGCGATATTGCCGCTCTCAAGGCCATCGTGGCCGAATTCTACGGATAGCGCCGCCAAGTGACCTTGCTGTCGATCCTTCTCGCTCTCGCCCTGCAAGTCGGCCCCAATCCGCTGGGCGGCGCGATGCCGAGCGATGATATCGTGCGCGACCGCCCGCCGCGCGGCGTGGCTGCGCAGCCGGCCGAAGCCGAGGCCGAAGCCCCGCTCAATGCCACCAGTGCATGGCTGGCCGGGTGCCTCGATCAGCTTGATGAAGACCCGGCCCGCGCCCACGCCATGGCCCAGATCCGCCGCAGCGAGACCACTGGCACGGACCGCGTGCTTGCCAATCACTGCCTCGGCACGGCGGCAAGTGCATTGGGCCTGTGGGACGATGCGCGTGAGGCTTTCACTGCCGCGCGCGAAGAAACGCCCGAGAGCGAGCCCCAGACCCGCGCCCGGTTTGCCGCGTTGGCCGGGGCAGCGGCGCTGGGGGCCGGGGATGCGGCGGGCGCCGAGGGTCTGCTGGCGCTGGCAACAAGCGATGCCCGTGCTGGCAAGGCTGTGCTGCTCGAAGCGATTGCCGCGACCGACCATGCCCGCGCACTGGTCGCGCTGGGCCGCGATGATGCGGCGTTGTCTGCGCTGGAAAACGCCACCACGCTCGCCCCGGACCGGCCCGAAGGCTGGCTGCTCAAGGCGACGCTGCTGCGGCGGATGGAGCGACTTCCCGAGGCGCAAACCGCGATCGAGCGTGCCGCCACGCTGGCGCCGGGCGATCCCGAAGTCGCGCTGGAGGCGGGCGTCATCGCGGTGCTCGACGGGCGCGATGATGCTGCGCGCAAAAGCTGGCAATCGGTAATCGCGCTCGCCCCGGAAAGCCCCCCCGCCAGCACCGCGCGCGGCTATCTTGCGCAGATCGGTGATGCGGGCGAGACTGCCCCGCCTGCCGAGGAGCCCCGACCATGACCCGCTTTTCCGTGCTCGATCTTGTCCCCGTCCGCGAAGGCGGGACGCTGAGCGAAGCCTTTGCCGCCACCGCCGATCTGGCCCGCGCCGCCGAAGACTTCGGCTGCGAGCGGTTCTGGGTGGCCGAACATCACGCGATGGACGGGATCGCGGGCGGGGCGACATCGGTGGTGCTCGCCCATGTCGGCAATGCCACCCGCCGCATCCGCATTGGTTCCGGCGGGATCATGCTGCCCAACCACACCCCGTTCCAGATCGCCGAACAATTCGGCACGCTGGACGCGCTGTTTCCGGGGCGGATCGATCTCGGGCTGGGCCGTGCGCCTGGTGCAGGGCCGGAATTGCAGCGGGCCTTGCGCAAGAACCTTCATCAGGCCGCCGAATATTTCCCGCAGGATGTGGTGGAACTGCGCGCCTTGCTGACGGGGGACCTCGACCTGCCGATTGCCGCCACCCCCGGCCTTGGCGCGAAAGTCGAACTGTGGATGCTGGGATCGAGCCTGTTCGGCGCGCAACTGGCGGCGAAGCTTGGCATGCCCTATGCCTTCGCCGCGCATTTCGCGCCCGATCATCTCGATGCGGCGCTGGCGGTCTATCGGCGTGATTTCCAGCCATCGGCGGCGCTGGACCGGCCGCATGTGATGGTGGCGATGAATGTCTTTGCCGCCGATACCGAAGCCGAAGCGCGGCTGATCGCCTCCAGCCAGCAGCAAAGCTTCGTGCGGCTGCGCAGCGGCAATCCGGGCAAGCTGCCGCCGCCAATCGCCGATTACACCGCTAATCTGCCCGCCCCCGCGCAGGCGATGCTTGCCCATATCGGGCAGGCCGCCGCTGTCGGCACACCGGCACAGGTGCGCGAAGGGATCGCAGCCTTCGTTGCCCGAACCGGCGCGGACGAGATCATGCTGTGCGGCGCGACCTATCATCCCGCAGCGCGCATCCGCAGCCTCGAAATGACCCTCGATGCCTGCCGCGCCATGGTTGCCGCCTAGTTCAGAATGTCCCCGGCAATCATCCGGCTTGCGCGGTGGCGGCGAAGAAGTGTATCGGGCATGATACGATAAAAACAATTCGGCACAATAATGTTGCTTCAAGGCGATAACGTCGAGGCAGTGCCGGAACGCAGGATGAGCAGGAGCCAAGCATGGGGTCGAAGACCGTCGCCGCCGCGCCGGATCGCGCGTTAATCAAGGCCTTGCGGGGTGCTCTGGAAGCTTCGCTCCTGCCCGGCGATGCCGGGATTGACAAGGCGGCGCTCGATGAAGCGGCGGGCTGGCTGCTGGAATCCGCTGCCACCCGCAAGCCGGGCGAACCCCTGGTCCAGCTCGAATCCGCGAGCGGCGCGCGGCGCCATGTGCGCATCGCCATCATCAATGACGACCAGCCGTTCCTTGTCGATTCGGTCGCGGCCACCATCGCCGCACAGGGCGTGGGCATTGACCGCCTGCTGCACCCGGTCGTCCCGGTCGAACGCGATTCCAAGGGCGCTATCACGGGCCTCGGCAAGCAGGGCGGAAAACGCGAATCGCTCATCTACATCGAAACCCCCCGCATCGACGCCCGCCAGCGGCGCGAATTGATCGACGCACTTCAGACGACGCTCGGCGATGTCCGTGCGGCGGTGAGCGACTGGCCGCGCATGCAGGCGGCGATGAATGCCGATGCCGCTGCGGTGGCGGCGCTGGATGCCGAAGCGGGCGCGCTGCTCGATTGGCTGGGGGGCGGGATGCTGACTCAGCTGGGCCACATCACCCGCAGGCGCGATGGCACCGTGGGCGAACGGCTCGGCATTTGCCGCGGGTCGGCGCAGGATCTGCTCGCCGAGATTTCCTACGAGCGCGCTTTCGAATGGTTCGACCGGCACGAGGCCGCGGGCAACCCGCGCCCGATGCTGGCGATCAAGTCCAACGTGCACTCGCGGGTCCACCGTGCCAGCCCGCTCGACCTGTTCATCGTGCCCCTGCGCGATGGCGGCAAGATCACCGCGCTGTCGATCCATGCGGGTCTGTGGACCAGTGCGGCGATGAACGAGCGGCCCGGCGAAGTGCCGGTGCTGCGCGCCATGGTGACGGACATCACGAAGCAGCTCGGCTTCGATCCGCAGGGCCACAACGGCAAGGCGCTGGTCCATGCCTTCACCTCGCTGCCGAATGATCTGCTGACTGCCTTTGACCCGGCCCGCGTCGCCGATCTCGTCACCGCCAAGATGGCGCTGATCGATCGGCCGCGCCCGCGGGTCATCATGGTGCGCGCCACGCTGGAACGGCACGTGTTCGCCTTCGTGTGGCTGCCGCGCGATCACCTGAGCACCGATGTGCGCCTGCAAGTTCAGGCGATGCTGCTGGCGACGCCGGGTGCGGCGCTGCTCGACTGGAGCCTTGAGGTCGAAAGCAGCACGCTCGCCCTGCTGCGCTTCCTGATCGATGTGCGCGCCTGCGACGATCTGCCCGATGATGCCGCGATCGAGGCGCAGCTGGCCGATCTGCTGCGCGGCTGGAACGAGGCGGTGGAAACCCACCTTGCCACCTTCGAGGAAGAAGGCCGCGCCGCCGCGCTGGCCGCCCGCTATGCACCCGCTTTCCCGACCGGCTACCGCCTCGCCTATGGCCCGGAAGAAGCCGCACGCGATATCGCCAAGCTGCGCGGCCTGACGCTGGGCGAGGGTGAGGAAGCCCGCGCCGACCGCGCCGTGCGCCTTTACCGCCTGCCGGGTGACGGGGCGGACACGCTGCGATTGAAGGTCTATATCACCCGCGGTGCGCTGGCGCTGTCGGATGTGGTCCCGGCCTTCGAGAATTTCGGCTTCCGCGTGCTGGCCGAAGTGCCGACCTATCTGACCGACCCGATGCTGGGTTCGATCCACGACTTCATCCTCACCCTGCCCGCCGGGCGTGAGGCCGGTGCGCTGCTGGACCGTGCCGCGCTGATCGAGAATGCGCTGGACGATGTGCTCAACGGCGCCGCCGAGGATGATCCTTTCAACCGCCTCGTCCCTGCCGCCGGGCTTGCCCCGCGTGAGGCGAACTGGCTGCGCGCGATCTATCGCTACCTGCGCCAGACCGGGGTGAGCTACACGATCTATACCGTGGTCGATGCGCTCGCCGCCGCGCCGCAGGTGACTCGCGCGATGGTCGATCTGTTCGCGGCGCGCCACAACCCCGCCTTTACCGGCAACCGCGAGGACGCCGTTGCGCTTGCGCAAACCGCCTTCACTCGCGGTCTGGCCAAGGTCACGGCGATCAACGACGACCGCCTGCTGCGGTTGTATCGTGCGGTGGTGGACGCGGTGCTGCGCACCAACGCCTTTGCCCCTGCCGCCGCCGAGGCGCTGGCTTTCAAGCTTGAATCCGCGCGCGTGCCGGGCCTGCCCAAGCCGCTGCCCTGGCGCGAAATCTTCGTCTATTCTGCCCGCGTGGAGGGTATCCACCTGCGTTCCGGTGCCGTGGCGCGCGGGGGCCTGCGCTGGTCCGACCGGCGCGACGATTTCCGCACCGAAATCCTCGGGCTGATGAAGGCGCAGCGCGTCAAGAACGCGGTAATCGTGCCGACCGGCGCCAAGGGCGGGTTCTATCCCAAGCAGCTCCCCAACCCCGCCATCGACCGCGAAGGCTGGGCGGCTGAGGGCCGGGCCGCCTATGAAATCTTCATCCGCACGCTGCTGTCGATCACCGACAACATCGTCAGCGGCAAGGTCGCCCACCCGCAGGCGGTGCAGGTGCTTGACGGGGAAGACCCCTATTTCGTGGTCGCCGCCGACAAGGGCACCGCGACCTTCTCCGACATCGCCAACGGCATCGCACAAAGCCGCGATTTCTGGCTGGATGACGCCTTCGCCAGCGGCGGATCGAACGGCTATGATCACAAGGCGATGGGCATCACCGCGCGCGGCGCATGGGTGAGCGTGCAGCGCCACTTCCGCGAGATGGGGGTGGACGTCCAGAAGGAAGCGATCACGGTCGCGGGCTGCGGCGACATGTCGGGCGATGTGTTCGGCAACGGCATGCTGCTGTCCAAGGCGATCCGGCTGGTCGCCGCCTTCGATCACCGCCACATCTTCATCGACCCCACCCCCGATCCGCTGGCGAGCTGGAACGAACGCGCCCGCATGTTCGCCCTGCCCCGGTCAAGCTGGGATGATTATGACAAGGCGCTGATTTCCAAGGGCGGCGGGGTGTTCCCGCGCAGCGCCAAGACGATCAAGCTTTCCAAACAGGCGCGTGAGGCGCTGGGGATCGACGAAAAGGAAATCGAGCCTGAGGCGCTGATTGCCGCGATCCTCAGGGCGCCGGTCGATCTGTTGTGGTTCGGCGGGATCGGCACCTATGTGAAGGCCCCGCAGGAAAGCCACATTCAGGTCGGCGATCCGGCGAACGATGCCCTGCGCGTCGACGCCACCGAAATCCGCGCCCGCGTGATCGGCGAGGGCGCTAACCTCGGGGTGACGCAGGCCGGGCGCATCGCGTTTTCCATGAAGGGGGGGCGGATCAACACCGACTTCATCGACAATTCGGCCGGCGTCGATTGTTCGGACAACGAGGTCAACATCAAGATCGCGCTGGCTGCCGCGACCGCCAGCGGCAAGCTCACCCCGAAAAAGCGCAACACGCTGCTCGCGGCGATGACCGATGAGGTTGCAGGGTTGGTGCTGGAGGACAACCGCTTGCAGGCGCTCGCGCTGTCGATTGCCGAAAGCGGCGGGGCGGGCGCTATTCCGGCCTATGTGCGCCTGATCGAACGGCTGGAGGAAGTCAGCGATTTCGACCGCCGCACCGAGGGCCTTGCCGATGGCGAGGTGCTGGTACGCCGCGCGGCTGACGGGCAGGGCCTGACCCGGCCTGAACTGGCGGTGCTGCTGTCGTCGGCCAAGCTCGCGCTGCAAGCGGCGATCGAGGCGAGCGACCTGCCCGATGATCCGGTGCTCGAACCGCTGCTGATCGCGCGCTTCCCGTCTGCGATGCGCAAGACCTATGCGGCGGAGATCAAGGGCCACCGGCTGCGGCGCGAGATGATCGCGACGAGCTTGTCGAACCGCATCGTCAACCGATTGGGCATGGTCCACCCCTTCGAACTCGCCGAGGAAGAGGGCGTGGGGCTGGCCGAGGTTGCGGCGGCCTTCGTGGTGGCGGAAAACCTGTTCGGGCTTGAGGCGCTGTGGCGCGATCTCGAAAGCGCGGCCATGCCGGAAACCGCGCGTCTGGCGCTGTTCGACCGGCTGGCGGCGGCGGTCGGCAATCTGATGAGCGATGTGCTGCGCACCGCTTCGGGCAAGGTCGCGGCAGGGGCCATGATCGCGGCGCTGGCCGCAGGCGTGACCGGGCTGGTTGCGGGGCGCGAGGAGCTGCTGACCGATGAACCCCGCGCCCGGTCCGATGCCCTGCGCGGCGGCTTCATCAGCCTCGGCGCGCCCGATGCACTGGCGGCAAGGGTTGCGGCGCTGTTCGATTTCGACGGGGCCGTGGGCCTGGCCGAAGCCGCCCGCGCCAGCGGGATTGCGCCGCGGCTGCTCACCCACGCCTTCACCGATATCGGCACGGCGCTGGGCCTCGACTGGGCGCAGGGCACGGCGGCGCATATGAGCCCGTCGGATGTGTGGGAGCGGCTGCTGGTGTCCGGCCTTGCGCGGGATTTCCAGCAGATGCGGATCGAATTCCTGCGGCGGCTGATGAAGGCGAAGACCGGCAAGACCGATCCCCGCGGGGCGGTGGCCGATTGGGCCGCGCGCAACCAGCAGGGCGTGACCCAGTTCCGCAGCATGATCGCCCGCGCCCAGTCCCGCCCGCCGGTTGGCGCGGCGATGCTGGCGCAGATCGCCAGTCAGGCGCGCAATCTGCTGGAGCGGTAAGCGCAGGTATCCAATCCACCAGCTTGACCCGCCCGGCGTTTGCGGCAAGTCAAAGGCCGCATTCAGCCGGAGGGGCATAGGCAGGTCATGGCATCCAACCAACAGCACGCTGATGTCGTCATCGTCGGCACCGGGCACGGCGGCGCGCAGGCGGCGATCGCCTTGCGGCAGCATGGGCACGAAGGCTCGATCCTGATGATCGGGCGCGATGATGCACCGCCTTATGAACGCCCGCCGCTCTCGAAGGAGTATCTCGCCGGAGACAAGGGCTTCGAGCGGATCATGATCCGGCCCGAGAAATTCTGGGCGGATAAGGACATCGCCCTGCGATTGGGCGCGGCGGTGACGGCGATCGATCCGGTGCGCCATGCCGTGACGCTCTCGGATGGCGGGCAGGTCACCTATCGCAAGCTGATCTGGTCAGGCGGCGGCGATCCGCGGCGGCTGCCGGTGCCCGGTGCGGTGCTGCCGGGCGTGTTCTACGTCCGCGACAAGGCCGATGCCGACGCGATGATGCAGGCGCTGGAAGGCGGCGCGAAGCGGGCGGTGGTGATCGGGGGCGGCTATATCGGCCTCGAAGCCGCCGCGGTGCTGCGCAAGCTCGGCTGTGAGGTGGTGCTGATCGAAATGCTCGACCGCCTGCTGGCGCGGGTGGCGGGCGAGGAGCTGTCTGCCTTCTATGCCGATGAACACCGCCGGCAGGGCGTGGATGTGCGCCTTTCCACCGGCGTCCATTCGGTGCTGGGCGGGGACAAGGTCACCGGCGTCAGGCTCGATTCGGGCGAGGAAGTCGCCTGCGACATGGTGGTGGTCGGCATCGGCATCGTGCCCGCCGTCGCCCCGCTGATCGCAGCGGGCGCAGCGGGCAGCAACGGCGTCGATGTGGACTTCTGCTGCCGCACGACGCTTGATGACATCTATGCCATCGGCGATTGCGCCGCGCACGCCAACGACTTTGCCGACGGCGCGGTGATCCGGCTGGAATCGGTGCAGAACGCGCATGACATGGCGAACACCGTCGCCAAGGCGATCATGGGCGAGAAGGAGCCCTATCACGCGCTGCCGTGGTTCTGGTCGAACCAGTATGACCTGAAGCTCCAGACCGCGGGCCTGAGCCTCGGTTTCGATGCGACCGTGCTGCGCGGCGATCCCGCTACGCGCAAGTTCACCGTGGTCTATCTCAAGGACGGCAAGCCGATCGCCTTCGACTGCGTGGGGACGATGAAGGACTATGTGCAGGCGCGCAAGCTGCTGGAAAGCGGCGTGGGCAAGATCGATCCCGCGCTGCTGGCCGATCCCGAAGTGGCGCTGAAGGACCTTATCTAAGCCGCGCCAAGGCCCACTGCGCCGCTTCGGCCACGACCGGATCGGGGTCGGCGGTCAGCGCCTGAACCTGCGGGATCAGCGCGGCATTGCCGCTGTTGCCCGCCGCATAAAGGCAGTTTCGCACGAACCGATCCCGCCCGATGCGCTTGATCGGCGAGCCCGAGAACAGCGCCCTGAACCCCGCATCGTCCAGCGCCAGCAGCTCGGCCAATCGCGGGGCGACCAGTTCGGCGCGGGGCAGGAATTCGCGGATCGCTTGGGCGGCACTTGCGAACTTGTTCCACGGGCACACCGCAAGGCAATCGTCGCAGCCGTAGATGCGGTTGCCCAGCCCCTCGCGCAATTCCTCGGCAATCGGGCCCTTGTGCTCGATGGTGAGGTAGGAAATGCAGCGCCGCGCATCGAGCCGGTAGGGCGCGGGGAAGGCGCCGGTCGGGCAGGCATCGAGGCAGGCGCGACACGATCCGCACTGGTTGCGGTGGGGTTCTGCCGGGGCGAGGTCGCGCCCAATCTCCAAAGTCGTGTAGATCGCTCCCAGAAACAGCCAGCTGCCGTGGGTGGGGCTGACGAGGTTGGTGTGTTTGCCCTGCCACCCGATCCCCGCCGCCTCGCCCAAGGGCTTTTCCATGACCGGCGCTGTATCGACGAACACCTTCACCCCCGTCCCCGGCACCGTTTCCACCAGCCAGCGGGCGAGCGCCTTCAGACGCTTCTTCACCACATCGTGATAGTCCTTGCCTTGCGCATAGACCGAGATGCGGGCGTGGCGGTCCGATCCTTCCAGCGCCAGCGGATCGTGGGCGGGGGCATAAGACATGCCGAGCGCGATGACGCTGCGCGCTTCGGGCCACAGCCCCTGCGGCGAACGGCGGTGGTCAAGCCGCGTCTGCATCCACTCCATCGAGCCGTGGTGCCCTTCGCCCAGCCATTGTTCCAGCCGGGCACTGCGCAGCGGGTCTTCGCCCGCGCCGGCAAACCCGCACACAGCAAAGCCCAGCGCCGCCGCCTGCCCGGCGATCCGCGCTGCAAGATCGTTGCTTGCCGGGGCATTTACCATTTTCGGAAGGGCCTCCGTTTAATCCTGATGGCTAACCGCGTAGGATATGGACATGGCGGTAAGCGAACAGAACCTGTCGGGCAATCAGGCGGAAGGCGCCAGCGCCATTCCGGCGGACCTGCGCCCTTTGGCAATCGAGGCGCGCGGGCTGGTCAAGAGCTTTGACGGCACGCGGGCGGTGGACGGGGTGGATATCTCGGTGCCGGAAGGCGCGATCTACGGCATTCTCGGCCCGAACGGCGCTGGGAAAACCACGACGCTCAGGATGCTGCTCGGCATCATCGATCCGGACGAAGGCGTGCGCCGCGTGTTCGGGCATGATCGCCCCCACGATATCGGCCGGTTGATCGGCTATCTGCCCGAAGAGCGCGGGCTCTACCCATCGATGAAATGTGTCGAGGCGATTGCCTTCATGGGTGCGCTGAGGGGCCTGCCGCTGAAGGAAGGCCGCAAGCGCGGCGCCGAATTGCTCGAACGTCATGGCCTTGGCCATGCGGCGGGGCGCCAGATCCGCCAGCTTTCGAAAGGCATGGCGCAGACCGTGCAATTGCTCGGCACGCTGGTGCATGGCCCGCGTCTGGTGGTGCTGGACGAGCCGTTTTCGGGGCTGGACGCGATCAATCAGGGCAAGCTGGAGATGATGATCCGCGCACTGGCCGATGATGGCGTCACGGTGATCTTTTCAACCCACGTCATTCACCATGCCGAACGCCTGTGCGAAGGCGTGGCGATCATTGCCGGGGGCAAGGTGCCTTATGCGGGATCAGTCGAGGCGGCGCGTGACCGTATCCCCGCGCAGGTGCGGCTGGAAACGCGGGCGCGGGAAGGGGCGTGGCTTTCGTTCCTCCCGCCCGAAACCCGCCGCAATGGCGATTTCCTGCACTTCCCTCTGCCTGCAAGCGGGATCGAGCCGCTGCTGAAAGGCCTGATCGAGGGGGAGGCGGGGATTCTCTCGCTCTCCATTGAGCGGGCCGGGCTGCACGATGCCTTCGTCGCGATCGCGGGTGAGGCCGCCGCGCGCGCCCTTCAGGCCGATAGCGAAGGAGCCCGCGCATGACCCAGCACACCCCCCGCGCCCGCCTGTCGGCTCTTGAGGCTGCATGGGTGATCGCCCGGCGCGATTTCGTGGCGGTGCTGTTCAGCCGTGCTTTCCTGTTCTTCCTGCTGGGGCCGCTGTTCCCGGTGATCGTCGGCGGGCTCGCCGGGAGCATCGGCGGCGAGGTGCAGCGCGAGGCGGTAAGCTTCGAGGTCGGCCTTGCCATGAGCCCTGATGATAACGCCGCGATGGTCGCCGCGAGCGAGGGCCTCGCCCCGCAACTGGGGCAGGCCCTGCCGGTGCTGCGTGCTGTGCCCGAAGCGGCGAGCGATCCGGCGTTCGACGCGCGCGCCTTCATGGAAGCGCGGCGCGGCAATTACGCCGCGATTATCACCGGCACGCTTGAAGCGCCCACCCTGGTCGGCACCGAGCCGCAGATTGCGCGCTGGCAGGGGCCGGTCGGGCTGGTCGCAGGCCATGCGCTGGCCGCTGAACCAACCGCTTTCCCCAGCGTGGCGGGCGAGCCGGTCGCCATCAGCGCCGCATCGGAACGCACCACCCGCATCCAGACCGCGCAGATCGCGCAGATGCTGCTGTTCCTGCTCACCATGCTGCTGGCGGGCATGGTGCTGTCCAACCTCGTCGAGGAAAAGGGCAACAAGATCATCGAAATCCTCGCCGCTGCCATCCCGATGGATGCGGTGTTCATGGGCAAGCTGTTTGCCATGCTGGCGGTGTCCTTTGTCGGCATTGCGGTCTGGGGGCTGGCGGCGTTCGGGCTGTGGAGCGCGGGCGGGGATGCGATCACGCAGGTGACGGGCTTCGATCCCGCCAACCTGCCTGCGCCCGCCGTTGGCTGGCCGCTGTTCGTGGCGCTGGGCGTCATCTACTTTGCCATGGCCTATCTGCTGCTTGGCGCGCTGTTCCTCACCATCGGTTCGATGGCGAGTTCGGTGCGCGAGGTGCAGACCCTGTCGATGCCGGTCACCATGCTGCAATTGATGGTGTTCTTCCTTGCGGCTTACGTGATCAAGCAGCCCGGTTCCGCGCTGGAGATGGCGGCGCTGGCCTTCCCGCTGTCTTCGCCCTTCGCGATGCTGGCGCGCGCGGCGATGGAGCCGGAATTGTGGACCCATGCGCTCGCGCTGGCGTGGCAGGCGGCGGCGGTGCTGCTGATCGTGAAGGGCGGATCGCTGCTGTTCCGCAAGCGGGTGATGAAATCGGGCGGCGCCGGGCGCGACAAGGGACGCAAGGGGCGGCTTGCCGCGTGATCGGTTCCGAATCGCAACCGATATTGACATTGCTGTAAGTTGCGGCAGACTGCGACTCGATCAGGAGCGGCCCCATCAAGAGGCCGCCCGACGGGAGACAGACATGGCCACTATCGCCCCCACCCCGCCCGGGATCCAGCGCCCGCAGGTCCGCCGCGAGCCTTCGTCCTACGATGCGCTCAAGGCCCACTTCGCTGCGCACCCGGAAGAGCGTCTGAACCACACCCATCCGTGGGACGTGAGCCGGTCCGACATCTATTTCGAGGACCGCTGGCAGCCGATCTTCGCTGAAATGCGCAAGGCCGGCCAGCTTCACTGGATTCCCGAAAGCCCCTTCGGCCCCTATTGGGCGGTGGTCGGTCACAAGGCGATCCAGCACATCGAGGCCTTGCCCGAAACCTTCTCGTCAAGCTGGGAGCATGGCGGGATCACCATCTTGAACCGCCTGTCCGAAGAAGAGGCCGCCGCCGCCGGGATCGATGCCCCGCGCGAATTGCCGATGTTCATCGCCATGGACCGGCCGCAGCACACCGGCCAGCGCCGCACGGTCGCGCCCAAGTTCACCCCAAGCTCGATTGCCGACATGGAAGCGGAAATCCGTGTCCGCACCGGCGAGCTGCTCGATAGCCTGCCGCGTGGGCAAGTGTTCGATTGGGTCGATACCGTCTCGATTGAACTCACCACCGGCATGCTGGCGATCCTGTTCGGCTTTCCCTGGGAAGACCGCCGCCTGCTGACCTTCTGGTCCGATTGGTCGGGCGATACGGAACTCGCCACCGTGCGCGAGCTGGACGAGCTGCGCTGGGGCATCCTTCAGGAAATGGCCGCCTATTTCCAGTCGCTGTGGATCGAACGCACGATGGACAAGGAGCCGGGCAATGATCTCATCTCGATGATGATCCACTCGCCCGCAATGAACCAGATGAGCCCCGAAGAATTCATGGGCAATCTGGTGCTGCTGATCGTGGGCGGGAACGATACCACCCGCAACACCATGAGCGGCATCATCCACGCGCTCGACAAGTTTCCCGATCAGAGGAAGCTCTACGAGGAAAACCCCGACCTGATCCCCAATGCGGTGCAGGAAATCCTGCGCATGCAGGTGCCGCTTGCCCACATGCGCCGCACCTGCACAGAGGATACCGAGGTGTTCGGCCAGCAGATCAAGGCGGGCGACAAGGTGGTGCTGTGGTACATCAGCGCCAACCGCGACGATGAAGTGTTCGAAAACCCCGACCGGCTCGATATCACCCGCGAAAACGCCCGCCGCCACCTCGCCTTCGGCTACGGCATCCACCGCTGCGTCGGCGCGCGTCTGGCAGAACTGCAACTGCGCGTGCTGCTGGAGGAAATGCACAAGCGCCGCATGCGCGTGCATGTGGCGGGCGATGTGGAACGCGTGCGCGCCAACTTCGTCCACGGCTTCCGCAAGCTCGAAGTCGAGATCACGACCTTCTGACGGGACCGGCGTGAAACTTCGCGGGCGTTTTGCGCGTATATAAGGCGTCACCCCGCGGAGTTTTGCCCATGCCTGCTGCCATCGACCGCCGCCGCCTGCTTGTGATCGGGGCCGCGCTGCCCTTCATCGGCGCGTGCTCGGTTGCCCCGGCTGAGGCCAAGTCCTTTCCCAAGGGCAAGAGCGATGCCGAATGGCGCCGGGTGCTGACCCGCCAGCAATATTACGTGCTGCGCGACAAGGGGACGGAGCGCGCCTTCACCTCCCCGCTCAACAAGGAAAAGCGCAAAGGGACCTTTGTGTGCGCCGCTTGCGCGAACCCGCTCTATGCCTCGGCGCACAAGTTCGACAGCGGCACCGGCTGGCCCAGCTTCTGGCAGGCGATTGACCGGGGGGCGGTGGGCACCAGCACCGATTACCTGATCGGCTATCCCCGAACCGAGGTCCACTGCGCCGATTGCGGCGGGCATCTCGGGCATATCTTCGACGATGGCCCCAGGCCCACCGGCAAGCGCCACTGCATCAACGGCGTGGCGCTGAAATTCCTGCCGGCGTAGCTTACGCGTCCAGCAGCGCGGGGGCTTGCAGCAATGCGGCCAGCCGGGCGAAATCGCCGAGCGTGAAGGTGTCATCGAACACCACGCCATACTGCCTCTCGCGCCGCCAGCGCACCTTGGCGCGCACTTCGCGCGGCTTACCCGAAAGGTCGGGCATATCCATCCGCACCGTCTGATCGATCGCCAGCAACGCATCGCAGGTCAGCCGCGCACCCTGCTGCGAAAGGTTCTCGACCATCGCCTCGACGCTGCCCGACAGGAGATTGATCGTCACCGGGAAACACAGCCCCAGCCTCAACCCGCGCTTGGGATATTCGCCGGATTCGTTGACGAGCCTGGCCACTTCGACGGGCGCTGCAAAGGTGAAGCCGGCCTCGTTATCGCGCTGCCACACCCGGGCGACTTCGTAGACAGCGCCTGCCGGCATGTGCAGCGCGAAGTCCTTGCACCCCGGCAGGGCGTGGAAGAGCCGCACGCTCACCCCGGTTTCGGACACATCGCGGATCACGCAGACAAATTCGCCCTGCGCCGACACCAGCTTGGCTGCGCGGATCAGCAACGTAAAGCGCGGCGCGGCGCGCTGTTCGGCACCGGGCGGCTCGGCAGTCGGCTCAAGGCGAGCCGGATTCGGCGCTACATCCATCGTCTGTGTCCCAACCCGACAGCCCCTGGTCCTGGCACTGGCGAGACATGCGCGGGCAGACTTTCCCGCGCTCCGCAGGCAGGGTTACGCAGCAAGATGTTAAGGGCGAGATAACATCCCACGCCTGCCGCAAGGCCGCGCTCCGGGCGCGACGGGGCGGGGATGGTACGGGCGGCGGGACTCGAACCCGCACGAGCAAAGCTCAGGGGATTTTAAGTCCCCGGCGTCTACCATTCCGCCACGCCCGCATCGCTGGCGCCCTTGCCACAGATTGCCGTGACAATGCCAGTGCCCGTCTGCGGCGCTTGCCAGACTTCCGGCAAGGCCCCATCTTCGGCTCCTTTGCAACAGGACGGACATGGCAGGCGAGGCATCAGACGCGCATTCGGTGGTGGCGACCATCCAGCCGGCGATCACGCTGCTCGGCCTTGGCATTGGCGCGGCGCTTGGGGCGCGGGCGCTGCGGCTGAACCCGATTGTCGGCTATCTCGGGCTGGGGCTGGGCTTGTCGGCGTTGGGCATGCGCGCCGATTTCAGCGGACCGCTGGTCGCCGCGATGGCCGAAGCGGGGGTGATGTTCCTGCTGTTCAACCTCGGCCTGCATTTCTCGCTCGGGCGGATCCGGGCCGAGGCGGGCAATATCTTCGGCTTCGGCACCTTGCAGATGCTGGTCGCGGGCGGGGGGTTTGCCGCGCTGTTCTGGCTGTTGGGCCTGCCGCCGGCCTTCGCGGTGATCGCGGGCTTCGGGATGGGGCTTTCGTCCACCGCCGTCGTTATCGGGCTGGTGCGCGAACGGGGGCAGGAGGATTGCCCGGTGGGCCGCGCCGCGCAATCGATCCTGATCTTTCAGGATATCGCCGCGATCCTGCTGCTGGTCACCGCCGGGGCGCTGGCAAGCGGCGGCGCGCTGGCGCCGGCCATTGGTATCGCCGGAGCCAAGGCGCTGGCCGCCTTCGGCATTGCGGTGCTGTTCGCCCGGTTCCTGACCGAGCCGCTGTTCAGCCTGATCGCCCGCGCCGGGACGACCGAGGTCTATACCGCCACCGCGCTGTTCATCGCGCTCGCCGCCGGATGGGCGACGGGAATGGCGGGGCTTTCGCTGACGCTGGGCGCGTTCCTTGGCGGCATGGCGGTCGCGGATTCGCGCTACCGCATCCTCGTCCAGACCGAAATCGACGCGTTTCGCGGGCTGTTTCTGAGCTTTTTCTTCATCTCGGTCGGCCTCAGCATCGACCCGGCGCTGCTGGTGAGCGATTGGGTGCTGGTGGCCGCCATGACCGCCGGGGTGATCGCGCTGAAATGCGCCTTCAATGTTGCCGCCGCGCTGCTCAACCGCTGGTCGGTGCCGGGATCGATCCAATTGGGCTTTCTGCTGGGGCAGGGGAGCGAGTTCACGCTGGTGCTGCTGGCGCTGCCCGCGGTTGCCGGGCTGGCCGAGCCGCGGCTGGTTTCCGCGATGGTCACCGCCATCGCCATCAGCCTTGCGGTGACGCCGTTCGTCTCGAACCTCGGGCGCAAGCTGGCCGGGCGGCTGCGGCAGGGGCCGCCCGATGCCAAGCTGGCGGGGGATGATGCGCCGGTGCTGATCATCGGCATGACCCCGGCAGGCCGGGCGCTGGCCGATGCGCTGGCCTTCAACGAGATCCGCTATCTCGCGCTGGACGCCGATCATGACCGCTTCCAGCTGGCCTTGGCCGATGGCTACCCCGTCCACCGCGCCAACCCCGCCGATCCGCGCAGTTGGGATGCGATCGGGATCGACCGGCGGCAGGTGCTGGTGGTGGCAACCGGCGCGACCGATGTCTCACGCGAGGTGACGCCGCTGGCGCAGGCGCGCCTGCCCGATGTGGCGCGGATCATCGCCGTGCCCGGACCCGAGGAAATCGAGGAAATCGCCGCGCTCGGCATGGTGCCGGTCGACATGAGCCAGAGCGGCGGGACGGAGCGTCTGACCGACCTTGTCTTCGCCGCGTTGGGGCAGGAACGGGCGCTGCCCATAACCGGGCTGGCGGCGTAGTTGGTTTGCGAAGGGGCCTCCGCCCCTTCGTCCTCGGTGCGGTTCGAGCCTGTCAGGCTCGAACACCTGAGGGCGCGCGTCCGCGCTTGCGGCCCCTGCGGGGCCGATCAGCGCCAAATGCGAATTGCGAAGGGAGTGGTGGCTCGGTCGCGCTAGCGGCCGCGAGCGCACGCGCGCGAGCCGCAGGCGCCCCGGAGCGTAGCGGTGGGAACAGCGCCGAGGACGTGCCCGCGGATGCGGGCGCGCAACAGAAAGCGCGGCGCCCCCTTATTTATTAAGCCGCTCGCGGATTTCCTTGCCGGCCTTGAAATAGGGCACGCGCTTTTCCGGCACGTCCACCGTTTCGCCGGTGCGCGGGTTGCGCCCGCTTCTGGCCTCGCGCTCACGCGTCGAGAATGCGCCGAAGCCGCGGAGTTCCACGCGCCCGCCTTCGGCCAGACGCTGGGCGATTTCATCGAAGAAGATGTCCACCACCTGCTCGATTTCGTCAGCGCGCAGGTCTGGATTGTCCTTGTGCAGTTCCTGCAACAATTCGGATCTGATCATACCGATCTCCCGGCTGCCAGCACGGCCCGACCGCGCTGACGCCGCTATGCGGGTTACCCCGTCGTTATTGACTTGCCTCCGACCCGTGAGGCGCCCCCTTTAATCGCAGCATGGGCGCAGATGCAATCCCGGCGCGTCGATTGTATACAAAAGTGCCACAAACCGGGACCTTGCGCAACCTACAGAGGTGTAAGTTGCGAAATTTTCAGGAAACGAGCGCGAGGTCCGCCGGATCGAGCCCGAGCCGCGCCATGCGGCTGCGGATTTCGGGCCATTCCTCGCGCAGGAATGCCTCGCGTTCGGCGCTGCGCAGACGTTCGGCCGCGCCGCGCACGACATACATGCCCACCCCGCGCTGCACCTCGACCAGCCCATCGTTCTGGAACTGCTGGTAAGCCTTGGCGACTGTCAGCGGATTGGCCCCCTGCTCCGCCGCGAGCGCCCGCACCGAAGGCAGCATCGCCCCTTCGGGATAAACGCCATCGATGATCGCAGCGGCAATCTGGTCGCGCAATTTCAGATAGACGGGGCGGTTGGCACTCATGGGGTGCGTCAGTGCCATAATACAGCCATGCGGTCAATTTGTTTCAGGCCACCTTCCGGTGGCGCAGACCCCCCGCCCCGCCTCCCCACCCGGCCACCAAGAATACCATTACGGTATGGTGGCCGGGTGGGGAGGCGGGGCGGGGGGTCTGCGGTTCGCGCCAGCGAACCCGCACAGCAAACACGCAACAAAAGCTTCACATGACCGATTGAGGCGCTAGGTTGCCGCCCCATGGGACCGCGCCCGGGAGGGGCGCACTTCAGGGATATCCGCTTACATGGCCACTCAAGAGCTTCCGCACGGGGACAGCGCCGGGACTTTCCTCGGCCATCCCAAGGGTCTGTTCGTCCTCTTCTTTGCCGAGATGTGGGAGCGTTTCTCCTACTACGGCATGCGGGCGCTGCTGATCTTCTATCTCACCAAGCACTGGCTGTTCGACGATGCGCAGGCCGGCGTGATCTACGGCGCCTATACCGCGCTGGTCTACATCACCCCGGTGCTGGGCGGCTATCTGGCCGACAAATACCTCGGGCAGCGCAAGGCCGTGACCTATGGTGCGGTGCTGCTGACCTTCGGGCACTTCCTGATGGGCTTTGAAGGCAATGGCGGGCAGGATCCGGCGGCGCTCAATCTGTTCTGGCTGGCGCTGGCCTTCATCATCGTTGGCTCGGGTTTCCTCAAGGCGAACATCTCGGTGATCGTCGGCCAGCTTTACCCCCGCACCGATGTGCGGCGCGACGGGGCCTACACGATCTTCTACATGGGGATTAACCTCGGCGCGGCGATCGGTTCGCTGCTGTGCGGCTATCTGGGTGAGACCTATGGCTGGGCCTATGGCTTCGGCGCGGCGGGCTTCGGGATGCTGCTGGGCCTGATCGTCTTTACGGTGTTCAAGCCGCTGTTGCTGGGCCGGGGCGAGCCGCCTGTGCCGCTCGCCAAGGGCACCGAATGGGGCCTCTATGCGCTCGGCATCGCGGCGGTCGGTGCGTGCTGGTGGATGGTGCAGAACCAGTCAGTCGTCGGCACGCTGCTGGGCGTGTGCGGCGCGGCGCTGGTCGGTTACGTGCTGTTCACCGCCGTGGTGAAGCTGCCGAGCGAGGACCGTGACCGGATCTTTGCTGCGATGTTCCTGATCATCGGCTCGATCCTGTTCTGGGCGCTGTTCGAACAGGCAGGTTCCAGCCTCAACCTCTACACCGATCGCTACGTTGACCGTGGCGGGGTGCCGGCGTCCACCTTCCAGTCGATCAACGCGATCTACATCGTGCTGCTGGCCCCGCTGTTCGCGACGCTGTGGACCTGGCTCGGGCGCAAGGGGCTGGAGCCTTCGGCCCCGGCCAAGTTCGGTCTGGCGCTGATGCAGCTGGGCGGCGGCTTCCTGGTGCTGGTTGCCGGCGCGGCGACGGGGGACATGACCCCGGTGCTGTTCATCTTCCTCATTTACCTGCTGCACACCACCGGCGAGCTGTGCCTTTCCCCCGTGGGCCTTTCGGCGATGAACCGTCTGGCGCCTGCACACATGGCTTCGCTGATCATGGGCACCTGGTTCTTCGCTTCGGCGACCGGCAACTTCGTCGCCGGTCTGATCGCGGCGGCGACCGGTTCGGAGAAGGCCTCGGGTGAGGGCGCGGGCAAGGAAGTCGTGCTGGAAGTCTACAACCAGATCGGCTGGATCGCGGTCGGGGTCGGCGTTGCGGTGCTGGTCATCAGCCCGCTGATCAAGAAGCTGATGCACCTCGACACGCTGACCGATGACAGCCCCCAGGCCGAGGCCGAGCGCGTGTTCGGCGATGGCGATCCCGCCGCTCGCCCTGCCGAGTAAGCGAAGCCGGACGGTCATTTCGTCCAACGCCATGGACAAACCTCGCGTTTTCCGTTCCAACACGCAGGAACGGAACAACGCGAGGTTTGAATGTTTGCAGATAGAAGCGCGCGCGGGCGGATTGCCCTGGCTGCCACACTCGCCAGCGCGCTCGCGCTGTCGGCCTGCGCCACCACCGGGGATTCGCCCAAGGTCGAAAGCGCCTCGGCCCAATCGGACAAGAAATTCGCCGCCACCCCGGCGGGCGAGCCGGTGTTCGCATCGACCTACAAGCCCTTCCCCAATGTCGCCACCGCGATTCGCGGCGCCACCATCTATGACGGGCGCGGCGGTAGAATCGAGAATGGCGTCGTGTTCATGTCGGGCGGCAAGATCACTGCGGTTGGCGGCCCGGACACGCCGATCCCGGCCGACATTGCGGTGTTCGATGGCACCGGCAAGTTCGTCACCCCCGGCATCATCGACATCCACTCGCACCTTGGCGATTATCCCTCGCCGGGCGTTGATGCCCATTCGGACGGGAACGAGGCGACCAATCCGACCACGCCCGAGGTGTGGGCCGAACATTCGGTCTGGCCGCAGGACCCCGGCTTTTCCCGCGCGCTTGCCAATGGCGGGGTGACGGCGCTGCAAATCCTGCCCGGTTCGGCCAACCTGATGGGCGGGCGTTCGGTGACGCTCAAGAACGTGCCGGCGCGCACCATGCAGCAGATGAAGTTCCCCGGCGCGCCCTATTCGATGAAGATGGCCTGCGGGGAAAACCCCAAGCGCGTTTATGGCGGGCGCGGGCGGATGCCTTCGACCCGGATGGGCAATATCGCGGTCAACCGCGAAACGTGGCTCGCTGCGATCGATTACGCGAACGATCCCAAGGCCAAGCGCGATCTGGCCAAGGAAACGCTGGTGGGCGTGCTGAAGGGCGAAATCTTGATCCAGAACCACTGCTACCGCGCCGATGAAATGGCGCTGGTGATGGATATGGCCAAGGAGATGGGCTACAAGGTCGCCGCCTTCCACCACGCGGTCGAAGCCTACAAGATCGGCGATCTGCTGCGCGAAAACGATGTGTGCAGCGCGATCTGGGCCGACTGGTATGGCTTCAAGATGGAAAGCTATGACGGCATTCTGGAAAACGCGGCCTTCTTGCAGCGTGAGGGCGCCTGCGTGGTAATCCACTCGGACGATCAGAACGATATTCAGCGCCTCAATCAGGAAGCCCGCAAGGCGCAGAAGGCGGGTCTGCGCATGGGGATCAACATCCCCGATGCGACCGTGATTCAGTGGATCACCTACAACGCCGCCAAGGCGATGGGCATTGCCGACATGACCGGCAGCCTCGAAACCGGCAAGATGGCCGATGTGGTGCTGTGGAACGGCGATCCGCTGAGCGTCTATTCGCGGCCTGAAAAGGTATGGATCGATGGCGCGCTGATGTTCGATGCGATGAACCCCAAGACACGGCCTGTCAGCGATTTCGAGCTTGGCCAGCCCGGTGAAGGAGATGTGAAGTGAAGCGCCTGCTCATTCTGGCGGCCAGCGCGCTGGCGCTCTCCACCCCTGCCATGGCGCAGGATATCACCATCAGGAACGCCCGCCTCGTGATTGGTGACGGGAGCGAGCCGATCGAGGATGGCGCGGTGACGGTGCGTGACGGCACGATCGTCTATGTCGGCCCGAGCAAGGGTTCGCCCGGCGGGCTGATGATCGATGCCAAGGGCGCATGGGTCACCCCCGGCATCTTCGCGACGGTGACGACGCTGGGGCTTGCCGATGTTTCGGCCGTGGACGAATCCAACGATATCACCGCGCGCGGCACGCCGTTCAGCGCGGCGCTGGATGCCTCGACCGCGATCAACCCGACGTCGCAGCACATCCTCGTCCACAAGGCCGCCGGGATCACCCGCGCCGCGACCACGATGATGCCCGCAGGCTCGATCTTTGCCGGGCAGGGCGCGATCATCGATCTGGATGGCGATGCCACTCCGGTTGTGCAGGCGCGCGCGTTCCAGATGATCAACCTTGGCGAAGGTGGGGCGGACCGGGCAGGCGGCAGTCGTGCGGCGGCCCATGCCCTGCTGCGCGCAGCCCTGCGTGAGGCACAGGCGCTCAGCACCGGCAAGGGCGGCATCCCCCAGACCACCGAAATCGCCAAGGCCGAGGATGTGTTCCTCAGCCGCTTCGATGCCGAGGCGCTGGTGCCGGTGGTGACCGGCAGGCAGAAGCTTTATGTCGCCGCCGATCGCATGGCCGATATCCGCGCCGTGCTGGCATTGAAGACCGAGTTTCCGAAGCTCGATCTGGTGCTGGTCGGCGCCACCGAAGGCTGGCTGGTCGCCAGTGATATCGCCGCAGCGGGCGTGCCGGTGATCGCCAACGGCTTGAACGATCTGCCCGAAATGTTCGAGCAGCTGGGCGCCACCCAGTCCAATGCCGGGCGGCTTGCCAAGGCGGGGGTCAAGGTCGCGATCAACGCCGATGGCCTGCAAAATCCGCGCCGCCTGCAACAGGTGGCGGGCAACCTTGTCGCGCTGACCAAAATGCCGGGCGCGACCGGCATGACCTGGGGTCAGGCGTTCGCCGCGATCAGTTCGGTCCCGGCCGATATCAGCGGGATGGGCGGCAAGGCCGGGGTGCTGAAGCCCGGCGCGCTGGGCGATGTGGTGATCTGGAGCGATGATCCGCTCGAAGTCGGCTCGGTCCCGACCCGCGTGTTCATTGCAGGGCGCGAACAGGATCTCACCAATCACCAGACCCGCCTGCGCGATCGCTACAAGGATCTTGACGAAAGCGACCGTCCCAAGGCTTACGACTGGTAATGCACAGCCTTTCGAAGACCCTCGCCCCGGCGCTTGCCGCCGCCCTGATGCTCGCCCCGGCCGCCGCACTGGCGCAGGACAGCGAACCCGCGCCCGATCCGCGCGCGCAAAGTCTCGCCTGGCTCAGCCAGCAGCAGGCATACCTGCTCGGCCTGACGCCGCAGGACGGGTGGCATTACATCGAGGGCGGGGTGCGCTGGCGCTGGGTGAAGTATCTCGCCTCGGACAAGAAGCCCAAGGTCTCGGATGTGGTCACCGTCCATTACGAGGGCAAGCTGACCGACGGGACAGTGTTCGACAGTTCCTATGCCCGCGGCCAGCCGGCGACCTTCCCGCTTGGGCGGCTGGTCAAGGGCTGGCAGCTCGCCATTCCGCAGATGGGCGTGGGTGAGACGATCGAAATCGCGATCCCGGCAGACCTTGCCTATGGCCCGGTCGGGCGCGGGCCGATCCCGGCCAATGCGACCCTGCTGTTCAAGGTGGAACTGATCGGCATCGGCGGCTAGTCTGCCCCCCAACCGGGGGAGACACCATGGATTGGGATCTGATCATTCTGCTGGAGGCGAACCTCGCCTTCGTGGGTTCGCACTTTGTCATGTCGCACCCGCTGCGCGCGCCCGTGGTCCGGGCGCTGGGAGAAAAGGGCTTCAGCCTTGCCTATACGCTGGTCAGCTTTGCGACGCTGGCGTGGGTTTATGTCGCCTTCACCGCCGCGCCGCCCGCCGACCTGCCCGGATCGGGCGAGGCCGGCTGGATCATCGCCACGGCGCTGACATGGCCGGCCATGGTGCTGCTGGCAGGCTCGTTCATGGGCAACCCCGCGCTGCCCACCCCGATGGCCGAAGCGCAGGCCCGCAGCCAGCCCAGGGGCGTGTTCCGCGTCACCCGCCACCCGATGATGTGGGGCATCGGGTTGTGGGCGATCTCGCACATGGCGCTGTTCTGGAGCACGCGCACGATGATCACGGCGGGCGCGATGGGCATCCTCGCGCTGGTCGGCGCGAAGTTGCAGGATGGCAAGAAGGCCGCGCTGATGGGCGAGGCATGGGCCGAATGGTCGCGCAAGACAAGCTACTGGCCGCGCCTCGGCCAGCTATTCAGCGTTGGCGCGGTGCCGCTGGTGGCGGGCACCGTGCTGTGGCTGGCGGGCCAGTGGCTGCACCTGTGGCAGGCAGGCATTCCCGCCGGCGTGTGGAAGTGGATCGGCTGATTACTCGCCCTTGAACACACCGCTGCGCTTCTCGATCAGCGCGGCGACGCCTTCGGCATGATCGGCGGTGGTGTGCATCATTGCCTGCGTGTTGGCGGCCAGTTCCAGCGCAGTGTCATAGCTGGTCTGCTGACCCTGCCGCAGCAGGTTCTTGGTGTGGCGCAGCGAATGCGGGGGGAGAGCCGCGATCTTGCCTGCCAGCGCGCGCGCTTCGTCCATCAGCGCATCGGCCGGCACCACGCGGCTGACGAGGCCCCAGTCCTTCGCGGTCGCTGCATCGATCACATCGCCGGTGTAGAACAGCTCCGCCGCGCGGCTCATGCCGATCACGCGGGGAAGGATCCACGTGCCGCCATCGCCGGGGATGATCCCGAGTTTGAGGAAGGTCACTCCGAACTTGGCAGCCTCCGATGCGATGCGGATATCGGCAAGGCAGGCGACATCGCAGCCCAGCCCGATCGCCGGGCCATTGACCGCCGCAATCACGGGGACGCGCAGCCCATACAGAGCGCGCAGCATCTGGTGGATATTGTCGCGGTAGCCATCCGAAATCGCCGGGGTGGAGCCGCCGAAAGTCCCGGTTTTGTCGCGCATCGCCTTCACATCGCCGCCCGCGCTGAAGGCGCGCCCTGCGCCGGTCAGGATCACCACGCGGCATTCCATATCCCGGTTGATGGCATTGGCGACCGCCACGAATTCATCCCCGTCCCCCGGAGCGCCCAAGGGGTTCATCGTCTCGGCCCGGTCGAGCGTGAGAATGGTGACGGGGCCTTCCTTGGCGACCTGGATCAGCGATGTTGCAGACATGGGAACCTTGCATGAATGGGGTGGGTTATTAAGCCTGCGTATAGGGGGGGCATGACAAGGGCAAGCAAGCCCTGTGGCCCCAAGCGCATATGATAGGGGCTGAGCGGAGAACGAATTTTGCCGAGCCTTGCCCTGCTTGCCACGTCCCCGCCCCTGCTGAGCGCAGCACTGGCTGCCGCGCCCCTGCCGTTTGCCCCGCCGCCTGCCGCCGCTCTTCCCGCCACCGTTGAGGTGCTGCCGCTCGCCTTCAACCTTGCCGCCGCGCAGGATGCCGTGCCCCCGCAAGGCGCCCCGCTGCCCCCGCCCCCGTCCGAGGGTGAGGAGGCGGTCAATGAAATCGTCGTCGAAGGCGAAATCGGTCCGCCCAAGAGCGATCCGGTCGAAGCGATCAACGAAGAAAGCTACCGCGTGACGCAGGCGGTCGATCAGGCGCTGGTTGAACCGGTCGCCTATGCCTACCGCGATGGCCTGCCCGAACCGATCCGCGATGGGCTGGGCAATGTGGTGCGCAACCTTGGCGAGCCGAGCGTTGCGCTCAATTTCCTGTTGCAGGGCAAGGTCGGCAAGGCGTTCGAGACACTCGGGCGGCTGGCGATCAATACCACGGTCGGCGTGGGCGGGCTGTTCGATGTGGCGGGCAAGGGGGTGGGGCTGCCATACCGGCGCAACGGCTTTGCCAACACGCTGGGTGTCTATGGGGTGGGGCCGGGGCCATACCTCTATTTGCCGGTGACCGGCGCGACCAGCGTGCGCGATCTGATCGGCAGCACGCTGGATCAGGCGCTGCTGCCGGTGGCGGTGGGCAAGCCCTTCAACCGGCCCGCCTATGCGGCGACCTATTTCGTGGTCAACGGATTGGACCAGCGGCTCGAATTCGACGAGGAAATCGCCAGCATCCGCAATTCCGACGATCCCTATCGCCTGCGCCGCGAGACCTACCTCGCCCAGCGGCGGCGGGACATTGCCGAGCTGAAGGGCGAGCCGATTTCGGAACGCGACCGGATGTGGCTGGAGGAGCTGGAAATGCTCAAGGCCGAAGCGGCTGCTGCTGCTGCAGCCCCTGCTGCGGCGGAAGAAGCGGCAGCGCCGGTCGAAGCGCCCGCCGATCCGGAAGCCGTGGGGATCACCCAGCCGCGTTAGAGCGATTGATGGCGATGGTTTCGGCCAGCTGCTTTTCGAAATCGGTCTGCGGGCGGTGCGCGGCGATTGCATCGACGAAGGCCGCTAATGGCTGGTCGAGCTGGTTCGACCAGATCCACACATCGCCAAAGAATTCGCGCGCCGCGCTGCCGTTGATCCGGTAGATGAAGCGCCGGTGGCGGGTTTCGATGGGGTGCTTGGCGGGCTTGTGCAGATACAGGCTGAGCCGCCCCATATCCTGCTTCATTCCCTTGATCGAACGCAGCGCGATCCGGCCCGCGCCATGCGAGCGCACGGTCAGCCCGCCGCTGTCGATCACCACCTGTTCGCGGCGGTCGAACAGGCGCGCCGCCTGCACGGCGGCGATCAGGCCGAAGAACAGCAGCCCCATCGCACCCGCAAGCCCCAGCACGATGCCGGCGACCTTGCCGCTGGCAAGGCCCCCCACCGCAAAGGGAAAGCACAGCGCCGCCATCCCGGCAGAGGGGATTGCCCAGGCCAGCAGCTTGGGGACCGAAAAGCGCGCCACGAAAGGTTCGGGCGCGCTGCCGGTTGCAGCGTCAGGCACGCGCCTCTTCGGCGGAAATCCCCGCCGAGTTGTGCTTCAGCGCCTTGAGCACCGTATCCACGATCTGCGGCGCGTTCAACCCGGCCTCGTCATACTGCTTCATCGGATCGTCGTGATCGATAAAGGTGTCGGGCAGGCGCAGCGTGCGCACCTTGAGGCCGTTATCCGTCAGCCCCGTATCGCTGGCGAAGGTCAGGACATGGGCGCCCAGACCGCCGATGGCGCCTTCTTCGACTGTCACGATCACTTCGTGCGTGCGCATCAGCTTGGCGATCAGGTCTTCGTCCAGCGGCTTTGCAAAGCGCAGATCGGCCACCGTGGTGGAAAGCCCCTTGGCCTCCAGCGTGTCGGCCGCCTTCAACGCCTCGGTCAGGCGCGCGCCGAGCGAGAGGATCGCGACCTTGCTGCCTTCGCGCACCAATCGGCCCTTGCCGATTTCGAGCTTCACCGGAACCTCGGGCAGGGGGACGCCCGTGCCATTGCCGCGCGGGTAGCGGAAGGCAATCGGGCCTTCGTCATATTCAGCCGCCGTGTAGGTCATGTGGACCAGCTCCGCCTCGTCGGCGGCGGCCATCACCACCATGTTCGGCAGGGTCGCGAGATAGGTGATGTCGAACGACCCGGCATGGGTCGCCCCGTCCGCACCGACCAGCCCCGCACGGTCGATCGCGAAGCGCACGGGCAGGTTCTGGATGCACACATCGTGCACCACCTGATCGTAAGCGCGCTGGAGGAAGGTGGAGTAAATCGCCGCGAAGGGCCGCATGCCCTCTGCCGCCAAGCCCGCCGCGAAGGTCACGGCGTGCTGTTCGGCAATGCCCACATCGAAGGTGCGGGTGGGGTGCGCCTTGGCGAACTTGTCCACGCCCGTGCCGCTCGGCATGGCGGCGGTGATCGCGCAGATGCGATCATCGGTCTCGGCGAGTTTCGCCAGCGTCAACCCGAACACATCCTGATAGGCGGGCGCAGTAGGGTTGCTCTTGGCCTTTTCGCCGGTGACGACGTTGAACTTAGGCACGCCGTGATACTTGTCAGCCGAGTTTTCCGCCGGGGCATAGCCCTTGCCCTTCTCGGTCACGACATGGATCAGCACCGGGCCTTCGGACGTATCGCGCACGTTCTCCAGCACGGGGAGCAGGTGATCGAGGTTGTGCCCGTCAATCGGGCCGACATAGTAGAAGCCCAGTTCTTCGAACAGGGTCCCGCCGGTCACCATGCCACGGGTGAATTCCTCAGCCTTGCCGATGGTATCGTGCAGGCGGCGGCTCATCTTCTTCACCGCGCGGCTGGCAAGGCTGCGGATGCCGAGGTATTCGGAGGACGAGACCATGCGCGCCAGATAGGCCGAAAGGCCCCCCACCGGCGGCGCAATCGACATGTCGTTATCGTTGAGGATCACGATCAGCCGGTTGCCCGCCTGCGCGGCGTTGTTCATCGCTTCGTAGGCCATCCCGGCGCTCATCGAGCCATCGCCGATCACCGCGATGCCGCGGCCCGGCTGCCCGCGCAGCTTGTTGGCGATGGCAAAGCCCAGCGCCGCCGAAATCGAGGTGGACGAGTGCGCCGCACCGAACGGATCATATTCGCTTTCGGACCGCTTGGTGAAGCCCGAAAGCCCCCCGCCCTGCCGCAGCGTGCGGATGCGGTCACGCCGCCCGGTGATGATCTTGTGCGGGTAGCACTGGTGCCCCACGTCCCACACCAGCTTGTCTTCGGGCGTGTTGAAAACATAGTGAATGGCGACGGTCAGTTCGACCACGCCGAGGCCGGACCCAAGGTGCCCGCCGCTGACGCTGACCGCGTCAATCATTTCGGCACGCAATTCATCGGCGAGTTGGCGGAGCTGTTCAGGCTTGAGGCGGCGCAGATCGTCAGGAGTGTCAACCTGATCGAGCAGCGGAGTGTAAGGCGGTTGTGTCATACCGCCCAGCCTTACACCTGTAATTCGGGTGTGTCGATCAAGGGTTGAGATAGATCAAAGGGGGTTTGTCTCTCCCTCCGTTCGCCCTGATCCTGTCGACGGGCCGTTTTCCCTTCGAGGGAAGGCGCAACTGTAAAGGCGAAGAACAGTCCTTCGACAGGCTCAGGACGAACGAGGCGTAGCTTCCGGCCGTTTCACGCGCAGCTCTTGCACAAGCCCCGGATTTCCAGCACCGGACGTTCCGCCTTGAAGCTGCGGGTTGCGGCGATGGCGCGCACGGCGCGGCTGACCTCTTCATCGTCGACATGGGCCGCCTCCCCACATTCGTCGCAGACCAGAAAGATGCAGTCATGCGCGCAGCCCGGATGGCTGTTGGCGAGATAGGCATTGGCGCTTTCCACCCGCATCGCAAGGTTGTTCGCCACGAACACATCGAGGATGCGATAGACCGAGTTGGGCGCCACCCGCTTGCCGCGTGCTGCCGAAAGGTTATCGGCAATGTCATAGGCCGAAACCGGGCGGTCGTGCCGCGCCAGTTCTCCGAACACCGCCTCGCGCATCGAGGTCCATTGTTCCCCCGCTGCGACCAGCGCGCGCGCGGCCTCCGCCACGAGTTCTGCGCCGGCAAGTTCGCTATGGCTGTGTGCGTGTGTGTGTCCCATGTCTGCCGATATAATTAGATAAGCGGGCAAGCGCCAGTGGAGGGGTGCGGGAGGGGTTACCCCCCATCCTTCAGGAAACTCGCCCGGTAAAGGCCCGGGACCATCGTCTTGAGCGCGGCCACCTTGGGCGCGTCCCAGCGGCGGATATAGCCGTGCTTGGGGTTCTTGAGCATGAAATCCTGATGATAGTCTTCGGCCGGGTAGAACGCCTTGTAGCTTTCCAGCCCGGTGACAATCGGCTTCTTCCACAGGCCCGATTTGCCGAGCTGGGCAAGGTAGGCCTTGGCAACCGCGCTTTGTTCCGCGTTCATCGGCACGATCGCGGCGCGGTACTGGGTGCCGACATCCGGGCCTTGCCGGTTTTTCAGCGTCGGATCGGCGACCACCGAAAAGAAGATGCGCAGCAGCTGATCATAGCGGACCACGGCGGGGTCATAGGTGATGCGCACGGCCTCGGCATGATCGGTCACGCCGCTGGAGACGAGATCGTAGCTGGCGCTTTTCTGGGTGCCGCCATGGTAACCCGCAACCACGCCTGTGACGCCTTTGACATGGCTGAACACCCCCTCGACCCCCCAGAAGCACCCGCCAGCAAAGACGGCGGTCTTCAGTCCCCCCCTTCCACCGGCGCCTTCCTTGGCGATGCGGGTGGCGGCGGGGGCGTTGACCGGTTCCTCGGCGGCCTCGGCGGGGCCGGCGCAGCCGCTCAACCCCAGCGAAGCGGCGGCGAGGAAAACAGCGATCCTGTGCATGGGAGATCAGCCTTTCAGAGCAACGCGGCTCTAGGGCGCGATCACGAACTCGTCCGAAGGGGCCGGGGCGGTGTTTGCGGGGGAGCGCAGCTCTGCGGCCTGTGCGGGCGAGGCGACCGCTGCGTTCCAGTCTTCCGCATTCGCGCCCACGATCAGCACGGCACCGAGAAGGAAGCCGATGCCGAAGCTGCGGAACAGGTCGGAGGAGAAGAGACGCATCGGGGGAACTCGTGATTCGCGGGTGTTTCCGCCATGTCCTGTGCCCGCTGCCGGATTGCGGCGGGATGAACTGACGCAAGGCCTGTTAGGGTCGCGGCCCTATACTGGTTACGAAACCGGCGAAAAATAGTTGCGCTTAAGGGGCGTGCGGGCCGAGCCGTGCGGCTGTTGCGACAAGGCACCGCAGCGCGGGCGAAGTGGCGCGGCGGAGTGGGCCTTTCCTACATCGGGACGCGCGCGGTCTGGCTGTGGCCGGCAGAAAGGGCCGAACCAACGGCTTTCCGCGAAAATGCGCGGCGAAAATACAAAAAATCTTGTGAATTCAGACAGAAGACTGGAAAGCTACACCGTTCCAGACCCCCTCCAGCCCGCTTTAGACCCCGGTCAGCCCTCTTCCAGACCCCCGCTGGACCCCACCCAGACCCGCCCCAGACCCGCCTCGCCCCAACACCAGCCTGTAGGATGGCAAAACATCGGCCCGCAGGGCCGCGAGCGCACGGCGCGAACCGCAGGTGCTCCGTAGCGAAGCGAAGGAAACGCACCGAGGATGAAGGGGCGCAGGCCCCTTCGTAAACCCATACCGCAGGGCCGCGAGCGCACGGTGCGAGCCGCAGGTGCTCCGTAGCGAAGCGAAGGATAAATCGCCCTCAAGTAGCGAAGCGGTAGGGCAACAATCAGTGCCGGAAATGCCGCATTCCGGTGAAGACCATCGCAAGGCCTGCCGCGTCGGCGGCGGCGATCACTTCGTCGTCGCGGATCGAGCCGCCCGGCTGGATCACGGCAGTCGCGCCCGCTTCGGCGGCGGAGATCAGCCCGTCGGCGAAGGGGAAGAACGCGTCCGAGGCAACCGCGCTGCCCACCGTGCGGGGCGCGGCCCAGCCATAGGTCTCGGCGGCTTCCTTGGCCTTGATCGCGGCGATGCGCGCCGAATCGCGGCGGTTCATCTGGCCTGCACCGATGCCCGCGGTCGCGCCGTCCTTGGCATAGACGATGGCGTTGGACTTCACGTGCCGGGCCACAGTCCAGGCGAACAGGCAGTCCTTCAATTCCTGTTCCGTCGGCGCGCGCTTGGTGACCACCTTGAGATCGTCGGCGGTAATCGCCCCGTTGTCGCGCGACTGGATCAGCACGCCCCCGGCAATGGTCTTGAGCGCCAGCCCGCCCCGGCGCGGATCGGGCAGGGCGCCGCATTCGAGGAGGCGCAGGTTCTTTTTCTTCGCGAAGATTTCCCGCGCTTCGGCGGAAACGGAAGGCGCAATGACCACCTCGGTGAAGATCGCGCTGATCGCTTCGGCGGTCGCGGCATCGAGCTCGGTGTTGACCGCGACGATGCCTCCGAAGGCCGAAACGCTGTCACACGCCAGCGCCGCTTCCCACGCGGCGAGCAGCGAGGCCCCTTGCGCAACGCCGCACGGGTTGGCGTGCTTGACGATCACGACCGCCGGTTCCTGCCCCGCAAACTCTGCGGCGAGTTCCAGCGCGGCATCGGCATCGTTGAGGTTGTTGTAGGACAGCTCCTTGCCCTGAAGCTGGACCGCCTGCGGAACGCCCGCGGTGCCCGCCACCTGCGGCACATAGATCGCCGCCGACTGGTGCGGGTTTTCGCCATAGCGCAGCGTATCGGCCCGCTTCAGCGCGATGGGCAGCGTGTTGGGGAAGGGCGTGCGCTCGCCGTCGGGATCGCCGAAAGCGAACCAGCTGGCGATCGCGCTGTCATAGGCGGCGGTGCGCGCATAGGCCTTGCCCGCCATCCGCGTGCGGAAGGCCTGCGTGGTCGCGCCGGCGTTGGCGTCCATTTCCTCGACCAGTGTTGCGTAATCGGCCGGGTCGGTGAGGATCGTCACGAAGCCATGGTTCTTCGCCGCCGAGCGCACCATCGAAGGGCCGCCAATGTCGATATTCTCGATGATGTCTTCGCGGCTTGCGCCCTTCGCCACGGTCGCCTCGAAGGGATAGAGGTTGACCACCACCAGATCGATCGCGCCGATCCCGTGGGCCTCCATCGCGGCGACATGCTCGGGATTGTCGCGCAGGGCGAGCAGCCCGCCGTGGACGGTGGGGTGCAAGGTCTTCACCCGCCCGTCCATCATCTCGGGGAACCCGGTGAGGTCCGAGACGTCCTTCACCGTCAGACCCGCATCGCGCAGGGCCTTGGCGGTGCCGCCGGTGCTGACCAGCTCCACGCCCCGCTGCGCCAGCGCGCGGCCCAGATCGGCCAAACCGCTCTTGTCGGACACCGAAAGCAGTGCCCGCTTGATCACACCATCAGCCATGCCGAAAAACCTATCCTGTCTTCCTGAAGCGCCAGGAGAATTGCCCCCCGCTGCGCAATGCCAGTCCCTCGATCACCAGCTGCTCGGTGGCGTGGGGCCGGCCGTCACCGTCAACCCACAGGCTGTCCTCGGCGTGCAAGGTGATCTCGTCGGCGCCGCCCCTATCCCCGCCGAGCCGGAATTGCCAGAGCCGACCGTCAGGCAGCAGCAGACTGGCGCCGCGCTTGTCGGGGGTCAGCTGCACCTCCACGCCGCGCCCCAGATGGAAGCGGATCGCGAAACCGATCTTGCCGCGCTTGCCGCTTTTGCCGACGGGCACGAGAATATCCTCGCCCGCCAGTTCGGTGCCGTCACCCGAAAGGGTCAGGATGCGCTGGTGGTTGAGGCCGAAACGGCTGGCATAGCCATCATGCGTCGCCTCGATCCGGGTCGCCTCACGAAAGCCGGGGCGGGCGATCTGGCGGCGATCAAACTCGACCGTCTCCACGCCCTTGCCCAGCTGACCGTGCAGCAGCACCGCGGTGGAATTGGCATTGTCGAGCACCAGCGTGGAGAAGGCCGCGCTCGCCCGCAGCCCCTGCCCGATGCGCACCGGCACCTGCCCCCCGGCCAGCGCCGCACCGCCGCAATTGACGATGATCCGCTGCGGCCCGTCGCTGAGTTCGAAGGCGAGGGTGGACGCACAGCCGGTGCGCACATGCCTGGCGCGGGGCGGCGGGGCGGTGTCGAATTGCAGCAGGGTCTCGCCCGCCTTGATACGGCTGTAACCCCAGCCCGCCACTGAGGTGAGCGGACGGGTGCGCACGCCGCTCGCCTCGATCACGGCGTTGACCCGGTCGGCAGGGATTGCTCCCTGCCCCTGCCAGTTGCCGAGCGCCCCGTCCCCATGGCGCAGCGCCAGCAGCGGCGGCACCAGCAGTTCGCGCATCACGCCAAGCGCGGGCGGCGGGGCGGTCTTCACCGCATCATAGCAGGCGAGCAGATCGGTAAGCAGGCGGACCGCATCAAGCTGCGCGGCGGGGCATCGCGACAATACGCCGCCATCTTCGCCCACCATGTCGCCCAGCGCCTTGACCAGCCCCGCCTCGCCGAACAGGCGGCGCGGCTTGCCGTGGGGCAGCAGCAACCCCGCCGCGACGATCCCGGCAAAGGCGGCGACCTGACCAAGGCCCGCAGGCTCCCTAGGCGCGCGCTTGTCGAGCCAGCCGGCGGTTTCGGCGATGGCGGCGAGCAGGCGGGATTTCAGCGCCTTGTCAGTTCCGCCCAGCACCAACGGGGCATGAACCAGCCATGCGAGCAGGCGCAGACCCGCCAGCTCCGGCTCCCATGCGGGACCCTTGCCGGTAGTGCCGTGCCCGTGAAGCCACAGGCCTGCGATCCGTTCGGCGACGGCGGCACCGTCCGCACGCGGCGCGCTCGCCGCCAGATCGGCGAGCCAGCTGAAGGAATGGACCACCTGCTCGACAGCAGGGGCATGATGGGCGGGCAGCGAGAAATCGAAGGTTGCGATCGGCAGGCGCACGCCGTGGATCAGGAAGTGCCCGGCGCGCAGGGCCGTGCCCGCCGCCCGGTCACCGCGATTGGGGCTCTCCACCGTCCCCAGCACGCGCAGGGCCTGCGGGCGGCGGAAGGGGGCGGCGATGGCGTGACCGGGGATGCCCATGCGATAGGCGAGCCGGATCAGCGCCTCACCCGGCCCGGATTTGACGGTGATGACATCGGACAGCGCCAGCGCCCGCGAAGGTTCCTGCGGGGGCGGCGGGGCGGGCTGTTCTGCCCCCGGCTCCGGCGCGGCCCCGAGCGGCAGCACCGGCGCGTCCGCGACCCGCTCGACCAGCGCCTCGGCGCGCGTGGCAGCAGGCCGGGGGAGCAGGGTCGCCATTACCCCCAGCCCTTCAGAGCGGCGATGTTGGCGGCGTAGGCATCCGGCCCGCCCTTGAAGGTGGCGGACCCGGCGACCAGCACATCGGCCCCCGCCTCCACGCACATGCGCGCAGTTTCGGCATTGACCCCGCCATCGACCTCAAGGTGGATCGCCCGGCCCGACCGGTTGATCATCGAACGGATCCGCGCAACCTTTTCAAGCTGCGAGGAGATGAAGCTCTGCCCGCCGAAACCGGGATTGACGCTCATCACCAGAATGAGGTCAGCCATGTCCATCAGGTTGTCGAGCACCTCGACCGGCGTGCCGGGATTGATCACCACGCCGGCCTTCTTGCCGAGCGCCTTGATCGCTTGCAGCGTGCGGTGGATGTGCGGCCCGGCTTCGGGGTGGACCGTGATGATGTCCGCCCCCGCATCGGCAAAGGCCTGAAGATAGGGATCGACCGGCGCGATCATCAGGTGAACGTCGAAGGGCTTTTCGGTGTGCGGGCGCAGCGCCTTGATCACATCGGGGCCGATCGTGATGTTCGGCACGAAGTGGCCGTCCATCACATCGATATGGATCCAGTCCGCACCCGCCGCGTCCACGGCGCGCACTTCCTCGCCAAGCCGGGCGAAATCGGCGGACAGGATCGAGGGCGAGATCAGGGGCGTGGGCATGGCGCGGGCAATGAGCCTTTCTTGGACGCTTTACCGCACATACGGGCGCGGTGATTCGCGCGACAAGGCGCAGGGCGGCGCTTTTCCACCGTGAACGCCGCCCACACGGCCAATTAAGCCGCAATTCAGGCGGGTGACGCCATAGCGGCGGCCTGTCCGGACGGCACTGCCCGTCCCGCATCGCTTGCGTGCCTGCCCCTCTCTGCTTACCCAAGGCCTTGCCATGATCGCCCGTCTCGCCTCGTTTCGCCTTGCCCGCCGCGGCGCTGCCATTGCGGCGATCGCCGGCGTGCTTGCCGCGCCGGTCGCAGCGCAAGGCTATGTCTATGCGCGCAGCATGAACAACGATCTGAACCAATGCGCCGCGGGCAAGGGGCCGGCGGTGCGGATCACGGTGACCGGGCTCAAGTCGTCCGAGGGCAACCTGTTCGTGCGCGCCTACCCCGCCACCAAGGCCGATTGGCTGGTGAGCAAGCGTTACGTGATGCGTGTCGATGCGCGGCCGCAGGCGGGCAGCATGACCGTGTGCGTGCCCCTGCCCGCTGCGGGCGATTTCGCCATCGCCGTGCAGCACGACGCCAATGGCAACCGCCAGACCGACGTGTCCACCGACGGGGCGGGCATGTCGAACAATCCGGGGATCAAGAAGATCCTCGGCCTCGTCCCGCGTCCGCCTTCGGTCGACAAGGCGCGCTTCACTGCGGGCCCCGGCGTCACGCGGATGACGATTGCGATGCAATACCTCTAAGGGCTGCGCTGCCGCCGCCTGTGCTGGCTGAGGTCCCGCCCGGCACCGCCAAGCTGACGGTGCGCTCTTCCATAACAGAGATGGGCCGGAACGAGCGGCGCTCAGGTGCGGCGTTTGTGGTGCCAGAGATCGAACAGCACCTGCGGGGCGGCCAGCAACGGATACCGTTCGCGGAACGGAGTCAGCTTGACGGGCATCCCGGTGTGCCGCTCGATCTTCCAAGCGGCATAGCGCGCCGCGCCTTCGAAGGTGGTGCTCGCCTTGACAAGCCGCAGCAGGTTCAGCGGCTTGCCCATGCGGCGGCGGCGTTTCCACCAGCCAAGGATGCGGGCGCGTTCGGCGGGCAGCAGGCGGGGGGAGAGGGTGGAGCCGTCGAAACCCGGATCGATCCCCCCCGCTGCAAGCGCGAGCGGCAGCAGCCCGGCGAAGTGATCGGCGTTGACGGCCAGAATATCGTTCTCCCGCCCGCCCTTCTCCACCCGGAATTCGGCGCTGTAGGTGGCGCGGAACAAGGCCCGCCAGTAATCCTCCGCCGTGCCGCTGGCCGGGCCGAGCGCGGCGGCGAGGCGGGCGGCGGTGGTGGCGGCAGCGGCGATGGCGGCGATGATCTCGGCCCTTGCGGCATCGTCCTCGGCCCAGATCAGCGCGCTTGGCTGGACAAAACGCGCCCAGATCGTGGTGTCGGTCAGTTCCCCGCTGGCGGCGCGGGCAAAGGTCGCAAGGGTCATGGTGGCGACCTTGGCGCGCAGGGTTTGGCCTTCATGTTCGCGCTCGTGATAGCTGACCGTCGGCCAGATCGCGCTTTCCTGCGTGCCGGGGCGCAGGATGTAGAAATCGAGCACCCCGTCGAGCGATCCGGTGCGCAGGTTCGATCCGTAGAACAGCACCGCCCGCGCTCCGCCCGAAGCGTCAGCGAGGGCGCGCGCGAAGGCGGCGACAGCGGGATCGACAGGGACGGAAAGGCGTGCGGCGATGCGTTCGCCCAGCCCCGCAGCGGTGCCCGTCATGGGGCTACGAAGGCGAGCTCCGGCCCCTGCTCGATGCGGTAATCGCCCGGCGGGAAAGCCTCGCCATCGAGGATGAACTGATCGTCGATCGACAGGCTGAACTGGGTCGCCGCAACCTGATGAATGCCGCGTTCGCGCAGGCCCTTGCGCACCTTGCCGAGCAGGATCAGCGGCACCAGCGCGGTCGTGCGGCGCGAAATCTGGTCGAGCGCGACAAGCTTCAGGCCGCCCTTCAGCGCACCGAAGGGGTTCATGCCGGCAGGCAGCCGCTCCAGAGTCGAGGCGAACAGCAGTTGGCGCATTTCGGCATCGCCCTGCCCGCTGTGGGCCATCGGCGCATCCGCCGCGCCCAGCCCGATGCGCATCCGCGCGCCGCGGCGCCAGGCATTGTCACGTGTGGCAAACAGCGATTGCAGCAGCGCCCACAGGCCGGTCACGGCCACCACCATGCTATCGAAAGCGCCCAGCTTGTGCGCGCTCTGCCCGGCACGGGTCGCCAGCGTGAAGGCCCCCGCGCCAAGGATGAACCCGGCGACCTGCTTGCCCGGCTCGCTTGCGTGGGACACCGCCATCGGACGGCGGTGGACGCGGCTGCCGCGATCGAGCGCGTCGATCGCATCCTGAAGGCCCCAGTCTTCCGGCACACCAAGATCGACCGTCAGGGCATTGGTCTTGCCCTTGGGCAGCACCGCGATGGCGGGCCAATCATCACCGAAGATCGCCTGCCCGCAGGTCAGCACATCGCGCACCGTGCCATCGCCGCCGTTGATGACGAGCAGGTCGATCCCCTTGGCGGCGAATTCGGCCAGCGCCTCCGGCAATTGCCCACGCTCACGCGGCTGGGCGATATGGACATGGGGGCACACGCCGCAGTCGAAATCGGCGCCCAGATTGCGGTGGCTGCGCGGATTGTAGATCACGCCCACCGTTGGCGCCTGCCCGGCATCGCGCACGCGGCGCGCACGGGTGCGCGGCCGGGCGGCCGGGTCAACCCGCGGAATATGGGCAAATTCAAAGATCGGCGTTGCCATGGCTGTCCTATACTTGCCGCGAAATTAACATTCCACTGCAATCGTTACGCTGAACTGCAACAGAACGGCCCATGCGAAATCGGTCGTATCGCCGGGAAAACAAGCAGGGCGCGATGAAGCAGGGGCGGGGTGCGACGAATGCCGCCGGTGCGGTCAGTCGCCGCCTTCCAGCGTGCGGATGGTGAACTGGCTGACCAGCCGCTGCACCCCGGGGAGCGCCGAGAGAATCTCGCGGTGAATGCGCTCGTAACTGTCGTCGTCACGCACCAGCACCTTGACGAGATAGTCCGACTGGCCGCTCATCAGATAGGCCTCCACCACCTGCTGCGTGCGGGCCAGTGCCGCTTCGAAGGCAAGCATCGTCGCCTGTCGCTGATCGGTGAGAGTGACCTGCACGAACACGGTCGAAGGGTTGCCCCGCGCCGCTTTGGACAGCCGCGCCCGGTAGCCGAGGATTGCGCCTGCATCCTCCAGCGCCCTGACCCGCCGATGCGCGGCGGATGGTGACAGGCCGACCCGTTCGCCCAACTGCTCGCCGGTCAGGCGCGAGTCTTGGCTGAGCAGATCAAGAATTTTCCGGTCGATGCGGTCCATGCGGGATTTTCATGCGCTCACTGCCATTGGCGCGCAAGATTTTCGCACCAATCGCTTTGGTCCAGCCTGTTGATCGCAAAGATTGTGCAAGTCAATTTAGTTATACTCGCGCGCACGAAAATTACAGGAGAGAGCCCATGCGCGTCGGCGTCCCCACCGAGATCAAGAACAACGAATACCGCGTCGGCCTGACCCCGGCCGCGGTCGGAGAGCTGACCCGTGCGGGCCACGAGGTCGTGGTGCAGGCGGGCGCGGGCCTCGGCGTCGATTTCCTCGATGCCGCCTATGTGGCCGCCGGCGCGACGATCCTGCCGGATGCTGCAAGCGTGTTCGAAGCCGCGCAGATGATCGTCAAGGTCAAGGAGCCGCAGCCGGTGGAAGTCGCCATGCTGCGCCCTGACCATGTGCTGTTCACCTACCTCCACCTCGCCGCCGACAAGCCGCAGGCAGAAGGGTTGATGGCATCGGGCGCGACCTGCATCGCCTACGAAACCGTCACCGCGCCCGATGGCTCGCTGCCGCTTCTGAAGCCGATGTCCGAAGTCGCCGGTCGCATGAGCGTGCAGTGCGGGGCGCATTATCTCGAAAAGCATCAGGGCGGGCGCGGCGTGCTGCTGGGCGGCGTGCCGGGGGTTGAGCCGGGCAAGGTCGTGATCCTTGGCGGGGGCGTAGCGGGGGTGAATGCGGCGCAGATGGCCGTGGGCCTGCGCGCCGATGTGACGATCTTCGACATTTCCAACCGCCGCCTTGCCGAACTCGATGCGCTGTTCGGCAACCAGATCCGCACCGCCTTTTCCTCCAACACCGCGATTGCCGAGGCGGTGGCGGGCGCGGACCTTGTGATCGGCGCGGTGCTGGTGCCCGGCGCGGCCGCGCCCAAGCTGGTGACGCGCGACATGATCGCGAGCATGCGCCCCGGCGCGGTGGTGGTCGATATCGCGATTGATCAGGGCGGCTGCTTTGAAACCAGCCATGCCACCACTCACGAAGACCCGGTGTTCGTGGTGGACGGCGTGATCCACTACTGCGTCGCCAATATGCCCGGCGCGGTGGCGCGCACGTCCACCATCGCGCTCGGCAATGCGACGCTGCCGTTCGTGCTGAAGCTGGCGAACATGGGGGCGCAAGGCGCGATGGCGGCCGATCCGCACCTCGCGAACGGCCTGAATGTGGCGGGCGGCAAGATCACCCACGCCGCGGTGGCCGAGGCGTTGGACCTGCCGCTCGGCTGAAGCGCCGATACGGCTCGACGAAAGGGGGTTCATCGCCTGTCTCTTGCCCGCTACCCCAGCGGGCAAGCCGCATCATTGCGCATAAGGGACCATCGATGACTCACAAGCTCGCTTTCAGCCTTGCGATGGCGCTTGCCGCCGCCGCGTTCCCCGCTGCTGCCGCCTCGGCCCAGACCTCTGCCACCGCCACCGCGCAGAGCGAGGATGCGCGGCTGACGGCGTTTCTGGATGCGGAATTCGCCGCCTATGTGAAGACCCAGCCGCAGCTTGCCACCCGCCTCGGGATCAAGGAGGGCGGGGACCGCTGGAACGACAATTCCGATGCCGGCGCGCGGGCCGAAGTCGAATGGCGCAAGGCCAGCGTCGCGCGGATGAAGGTGCAGTTCGACCGGGCCAGGCTTTCGCCGGAAGCGCAGGTCAATTACGACATCTGGGCGCTGGAGGCGGACCGCGCCGAACAGTCCTTCGCCAACCGCATCTACCGCCCGCCGTTCTATTCGCGGCTTTATTCGGCGCACAGCCAGCTGCCCGATTTCCTGATCAACACCCATTCGGTCGCGGATGTGGCCGATCTGAAGAACTACATCGCCCGCCTGCGCGGGCTTCCGGCGGTGCTCGAACTGGCGCTGGAACGGACGCAGGCGAGCCAGAAAGCCGGGATCAACCCGCCGCGCTTCCAGATCGAGACGATCATCGAAGGCAGCCGAAAGCTGACCAGCGGCGCGCCGTTTGGTGATGGGCCGGATGCCGCGCTGTGGGCCGATGTGAAGGCCAAGACCGCGAGCCTTGTCAGTGGCGGCAAGCTGTCGCAGGGCGAGGCCGATGCGCTGCTGGCAGAAGCGAAGGCCGCGATCCTCGCCACGCAGCCCGCCTATGCCAAGGTGATCGCGTGGGCCGAAGCGAGCCTGCCCACCGCGCCCAGCGGCAAGGTCGGCGCGCTGACGCTGCCCGATGGCCTTGCCTATTACGAGCGCGAGCTGAAGCTGGTCACCACCACCGACATGACGGCGGCCGAAATCCACGCCAAGGGCCGCGCTGAAGTCGCCCGGATCGAAGCCGAGCAGGATGCCCTCGCCCGGCAGGCCGGGTTCGCCGATCGCCACGCCTTCTATGACGAGCGCAAGAAGCTGTTCCCGCCGCGCCAGTATGACGATGCGGCGCGCAAGGAATATCTCGACACCGCCAACGCCTTCGTCGCGCACACCCGTTCGCTGCTGGCGCCCTATTTCGGCACCCAGCCCGCCTACGGGATCGAGGTGGTGCGCGAGCCCGCCTTCTCGGAAGTCGCAGGCGGCGCAGCTCATGCCTCGGCCCCGAGCCCCGATGGCAAGCGCCCGGCCAGGACCTATGTCCACCTCGTCGGCACCGTCCCCGATCCGGCGGCGATGTACACGCTGATGTGCCACGAAGCGGTGCCCGGCCATAACATGCAGGGCGATATCCAGGTGCGCCAGCAGGGCGGGCCGAAGTTCCGTTCCGTCACCGGCTATGTCGCATTCGGCGAAGGCTGGGCGCTTTATGCCGAGGCGCTGTGCAAGGAGATGAATGCCTTCCCCGATATCGCGGCAGACTTCATGCGGCTGGATGCCGAACTGTTCCGCGCCGCGCGGCTGGTGGTCGATACCGGCCTCCACGCGATGGGCTGGACTGAGGATGAGGCGGTCACCTACATGAACACCACTGGCCGCCAGCCGATTGAACGGTCGCGGTCCGAGGTGCGGCGCTACATCACGTTGCCGGGGCAGGCGACCGGCTACAAGATCGGGATGCTCAAGATCATGGAACTGCGTGCACGGGCCGAGGCCAGGCTGGGCAACAAGTTCGATATCAAGGGCTTCCACGACCTGCTGATCGCCAGCGGATCACAGCCGCTCTCGATCCTTGAGCGGCGGGTTGACGAGTGGATCGCTGGCCGCGCCGGTTAACCCCGCATGGCTTAGCCTACGTCGAACGTGACCTTGCCGCTCATCGCCTGACCATCGGCCCCGGTGGCCTGCCAGCGCAGGTCATAGGTGCCGGTGGGAAGCGGCTTCTTGAGGGATAGCGTCAGGGTCTTGCCGTCAGCCGACCAGCTGGGCGTGAAGTTGCGGATCGGCATTTCGCCGTGATTGGGCATGCCGGGCATGGCGGTCATGATGATCGCGGCGGTTGCCTTGGCCGGGTTGACCTTTTCCGAAAAGGTGAGGGTGACGGTCTTGGGCGCCTTGGCCTTCGCGCCCGCAGCCGGGGTCGAGGCCGCAAGCTTCACCTTGGCCAGCAGCGGCGCGGTGGGCACGATCGCGGTGAGGGCAAGCGCGGCGAGAATGGCGGAGATACGCATGAGGGGGATACGTCCTTCGTGTTGTCAGAACCAGAATCGGATACCGGCAAGGAGGCTGGTGGCCGAAGTGCCCTCGCCCCGCAAGCGTGCGAAATCGGCGCCCTTGCCGGTGCGCCATGATTGCTCGACGCCGATATAGGGCGCGAATTCGCGGGCGATTTCGTAACGCAGCCGCGCGCCGATCTCGATCTGGTCGAGCCCTGCGCCGATCCCGAGCAAGGGAATGTCCTGCGCCGAAAGGTTGGCTTCGATCCGCGGCTGGAGGATCAGTCGCTGAGTGATGCGCTGGTCGACTTCCGCCTCGATCCGGGCGGTCAGATCGCCGCGGTGGGACAAGAACAGCGCGGCGTCGACCTCGAACATATAGGGCGCAAGCCCCTGCACGCCGATCACCGCATGGGTGGTGTCCGGCCCGGCGATATCGTGGCGGATACCCGCCTGAAGGTCCCAGAACGGCTTGAAGGCTTTCGAATAGAGCGCCTGCACCTCGGCATCTTCGGGGTTGGCGCCCCATTCGCCCTCACCCTCGGACTTGAACCACAGGCGCTCGGTCGGGCCGCCGTAATAGCCTTGAATGTCCCAAAGGTATGCGTCCGCGCCGCCGCGCACCTGCGTTTCCAAGCGGTCGCCCTGAAACCAGAAGATCGGGAAGTCGCCATGGGTGCGGCGCAGGTCCTCGCGCGAGGCGGCCATCGCTTCGGCCCCCCAGATCGCATCGGCCGCACGCGGCGGCCCGCTCCCGGCCTCGGGCGGGGGCGGGGTTTCCATCAGCGGGCCGGGGGAGGCATCAGCTGCCGGCTCGCCCATGTCGTGCCCGGCATGCGGGTCCTGCGCGGCGAGCGGGGCTGCGGCGATCAGCGCCAGCAGAGCAAGGGCGGTCTTCACGCTTCCGGCCCCATCACCGTCACCGTCTGCATCATCCCGCCATGCATGTGATAGAGCAGGTGGCAGTGGAACGCCCAGTCGCCCGGTTCATTGGCGGTCAGATCGAACTGCGCGGATGCCCCCGGCTGGACGATCACCACATTCTTGCGCGGCTGGTGCGCGGGCGTCTGGCCATTCACCAGCGTGAAGAACATCCCGTGCAGGTGAATCGGGTGCGCCATCATGGTGTTGTTGACGAGCTTCACCCGCACCCGCTCGCCATAGGCAAAGCGGATCGGCTTGTCGTGGACAGCGGAATACATCTCCCCGTCGAAGGACCACATGTAGCGTTCCATGTTGCCAGTGAGATGCAGTTCGAGCAGGCGCGAAGGTTCACGCGTGTCGGCGTTCGGCTCCAAGGCGGAGAGCATCCGGTAATTGAGCACCCGGTGCCCAACATCGCGCAGGCCGAGGCCCGGATCGCCCATCTTGTCCACGGGGGCCATCGAAACCATGTCGATCCCCGGACCCACCTTCACATCGGGCGGCAGCAGCAGGGTGTCGCGCATTTTCATGCCCGCCATGCTGTGACCGCCACCCTCGCCGTGGTTCATGCCCATGTCGCCCATGTCGAGCAGCGGGGGCTTGCGCGGCG